>Ga0209755_10007025_pt1 | contig 12292 bp, 14 predicted proteins | sample TergutCo191P1_FD_187301 | JGI IMG/M metagenome (GOLD analysis project Ga0209755, IMG submission 187301) | Cornitermes sp. P1 segment gut microbial communities from Petit-Saut dam, French Guiana - Co191P1 (SPAdes) (version 2) | ecosystem: Host-associated > Arthropoda: Insects > Digestive system... | reverse complement strand
GATAATACGCATAAAAAAAATCTCATTAGGAATAAGTATATCAAACAATTAATTATTTTGATATAATACGCTTATGGAACAAAAAAAATCAATCCTTATCACCTGCGCTCTTTCAGGTAAAAACATAGTAATATTAACAGCTTTATGCATAACAGCGGCTTTTTTGAATATTCTCCTTAGCAGTTTTGTAATGAATTTCTTAAGATTTCCTTTGTTCCTTGATACTGTATTTACAGCCGCTATTGCGTTTTCCTTTGGAATAATACCAGGAATTTTTACCGCTATGCTTACATGGTTTCTTCCATGCATTTATTACAGCGGTTTTAATTTTTATTTTCTGTGCAGCGCTGCGGAAGTGTTGATTATTTGCGCTCTTAAACCATCCGCGCTTGATACTCCGTTTTATGCTTCAAAAGAAAAAATTGCCGCGTCTTTAACCGCCCTTGTCTCCAAACTTTTTTTATTATATATATTGTGCGCAGCGGCAATCAGCGTTGTAGGCGGGGTTGTAGATTACATAACGCATCTGTTTGTAGAAAGAAATTATTACAGCGTAGACGATCTTTTTAAACAAGGTCTTTTTATGAGCAATATGCCTATTCTTGCCGTAAATATTCTTTCAAGACTCCCAATAAATATCGTAGACAGATTCATCGTAATATTCGGCGGTTATCTTATCTCCAGAGGGTTTGAAAAAATAATAGCTACTCGCACGCGTGTTTGATCCCTAAAATCTCAAGTTCTTTTTCATTTTAGCCGACGTTAAAAAACTTAAGACGGTTATGCTTTTGCGCGTTGAATTATTCGATTCAGGCAAAGTGCGATTCCATAGCCGCCGAAAGCAGACAGTAATCTGTCTACAATATTAACAGGGATGCGCGAAACAATTTCCGCGATTATTACAGGCGTGTTTCCTCTAAACATGGTCGCGCTGAATATTGCCGCAATTCCCGAGCCTGACAATTTATAAGAAGCGTCTAATGCAATAATGACAGTTGCAATGAAACCACCCAAAAAACTCATGCCAAGACACAGTACAAAGGAAAAAATTATAAGAACAATAACCCTGTCCATAATAATTCCAATAAGACTGCTTCTTACACTAACGCCTGCGTTATTTAAGGGCTTCTTTTGCGGAAGGTCAAGCTCGCTTGGAAAAATCCTGATAAAAAGCCATGTGATAAATGCCGTGGCAATATTGCAAACAGCAAACAGGTATCCTTCCCAGCCGTAACCCCATAAAGTGTGATAAATAATATTCGTCAGAGCCGCGCAAACCGCTCCGCAAAATAACCCTCCGGTAAGCGTTACAGAAATTGTAAGAACTGTATCAAGATATAACGGAATCCCTGAAAGAAAACTTAGTCTGCTGATAGTGATATTAAGCAATGTCCCTGTAAGGCATAAAAAAATCACTGTCATTATCTTGCGCATGTCTAATTATATCATATATTATTATCTATGCCGATAGAGAATGCCATTGCATCAGGAGGAATTGAATCCTACATCCGCCTTGTCTGGCTTTTTACGATTTTTATAACGGTTCTCATGCTGCTGCTCTGTTATCTGTATATGTCGGCGCGCAAGGCAAGAGAACAGGAGCTTATAAGCAGAGAATTTTCCAATTTGATGATTGAAGGGTTGGAAACAGAAAGACTTCGTATTTCACGCGAACTGCATGATTCGATTCTTCCGCTTGTCCGCGAGGGGCGCGGTTCGAATGAAACGCAAGTGTCAGATTTAATACGCTCAATTTGCATCAATCTTATGCCGCCCGATTTTACGCGGCTGTCACTTAAAGATTCGCTTGCCCTGCTCTGCGCGCAATTTTCCAAACGCTCGGAAATTGAGTGTGCTTGTTCAATTGAAGATAATTTAAATTTTTCAAATATCAGCGCGGAAAACCAGCTTCATCTTTTCCGCATGATTCAGGAAGCTTTTAATAACATCGAGAAACATTCAAAAGCGAGCCGCGCGGCTTTAACAGTCAGACAGGATTTGCGGGGCGCTTTTGAAAAAATATTAATCTGCGTTTGTGATGAAGGCATGGGCATGCAGAACATGCCAACCGCAAATGAAGGATTGGGAATAAGAAGCATCCGTCAAAGAGCGGCAATTATCGGCGCAGCGGTAGATTTTATCAGTGAGACCGGAAACGGTCTTATGGTAAGAATTGAATTAATGCTCCCCCGCATGACTTAGGAACAGCAGAATGGATAAAATACCGAATATCATTATTATTGAAGATCACCCGATTATGCGCGGGGGACTTGTGTCTTATTTTACAGGAACACGCCGCTGGAATGTATTGGGAGCGGTTTCAAATATCGAAGACGCGAAAATACTTTTATCCTCTCCTTACAGTAAACCTCGAACCTGCGATTCGCATACAGCGGCAGATTTAATGTTGATAGATATTCAACTGGAAAACGAATGGGGGCTTGATATTATTCCATGGCTTAAGGATAAAAAATCTGTTTCACGCGGGGAATTCTCCGGCGCAGGAATTAAAATACCAAAAATTGCGGTATATTCGGCATATGATGATTTCGCGCATGTAAGCGCAGCTTTAAGCATTGGTGTTCAAGGTTACATCTGCAAACACAGAAGTGAACGCGAACTTGAAAACGCGTTGTTAAAAATCATGGAAGGCAAAACATATATTGACGACAATGCTCAGGCAAAGCTGGACACAAACGCAAAATTAATCAACCTTTTAACAAAACGGGAAATAGAAATACTTACTTTTGTAAAAAACAACCTTTCCAACAACGAGATCGCTTCCCGTCTCGGCATAAGCCAACGGACAGTGGAAAATATTTTAAGCTGTGTGTATGACAAAACGGGCATAAAATCCAGGCTGGAACTGCAAAAGATGTAAATTTTATACCGTAAAATTTTTTCAAAACCGTGCGTAACTACTCATGACATATCTTTCGGCTCACCCTTAGAATTTCAATATATAAATTCTCGTATGAGGATTTCAAATCAAAAACGGTGAAAAACCAGGTTTATAAAAAACCAAAGTTTTAAAAACCGAGAAGGAAAAAATATGAAAAAGACAAAAAGGACGCAAATAGCGTCAATCGTAGGAATTATCGCTATAACGGCGATGATTGGGTTCGGGTTGAGTGCTTGCGGCGGTGATGATGATGATGGCGGCGGTGCAAAAAACATTACATTAGAGGGAAGCGATGAACTGCCATTAGGCGCAACTTTTGATTTATCAGTAGCTAAATTTACCATTGATGGTAATGAAGTTGCAGATATTACAATAACCTGGGCAATCAAGAATGCCAAAGGCACAGGCGCAACAGTTGACGGAACTACGCTCAAAGCCAATGAATTTGGAATCGGAACTAACTGGGGTGAAGTTGTACTCACTGCTTCCGCTGTTGGTCAGGATTTTACAAAGGATTTTTCTTTTTGGTTAAAGCGCTGGAATCCAACAACAAAAACTGCTTATTTAACTGCCGATAAAGGACCAACATGGAGTGTTTGGGAAACAGGTGACGCAATAAAAATCAACGATGTTGTTAATAGTTTCACTCTTGCTGCTGAAACAGATTATACTGTATCAGTTTCCGGTACTCTTACCGGAGAATTGGGAGATAGTGATATTGAATTTTATTTTTTAAATACCGGAGCTCCAGATTGGAATTTCATTAGATTTTCTGAAAATGGTATAGCAACAATAACAGAAAGTGGAGAGGGCGCAGGTACAGCTACAGCTACTGTTACTACAAATAACCTATTTACAGGTACAAATAGAAATAATGACCGTATTGGAATACAAGTATGCGAACAAGAAATCTCTGCCTCAGATGTAGGAAAGGTTATGTTAATAATAAGCAATATAACTGTTTCTATTACACCAGCAGATTAGTTCCTCGTATGAGAAATTAAAATTAAAAACGGTGAAAAACCAGGTTTATAAAAAACCAAAGTTTTAAAACCGAAAAGGAAAAAATATGAAAAAGATGTTTTTTTTGGGAATGACAGTTTTAATTCTGTCATTTGTGTTCGTTGGATGTAAACAAGATCCAAATGGCAGCGGCGGAGACGGCACATCAGTAACAGTGACTGGTCTTAGTGCATACAATGGCAAATATTTTTATGGATCAAACGGCAGCACTATTTTTCTTTTGTCATCAAGCGGCAACGCCGCTCAAATTAGCGGCGGTTCTGTTTCATTGAGTGCAAAAACTTCATCTGGTGCCGATTATTCCGGAAGTGAAACTGTAACTTTTTATGTTTACATTTTAAATTCAGCAAACGTTCAAACTGAAATGCAAGGCGGCGCAGTTCCTGCCGGAAGTGTATCTGTAATTTTTGATAACGGAAATGGCGGTACCGTGGAATATACTGCTGCCGAATAATACACTTTCACCTGCGGTGTAACTACAACATGAGTACGCCGCAAATCAATGCTAAGCACACTGGATCAAACACAAGGGTTCATGCTACTCGCCTGCGTGTTTGATTCCTAAAATCTCCAGCTCTTTTTCATTCAAGCCGACGCCGCGCAGCATAGCTCTGTTACCTTTTAAACTATCTATAGAGTTAATTCCCATGCCGCCCATCATCTCTTTTATCTCGTGCTGCCATGCTGTTAAAAGATTAACAAGCCGTTTATAGCCGACATCAGGATTTAACCTCTTTTAACTTAAATAATTATGAGCAAATTATTATAATGGTGCCTGTTTGGGCAAGCCATCCTGCGCCCGCTTTTAATAACATTGTTGAAGCCATTCCGTCAGGCAAAAAGATAGAAATTATGCTGGTATCAACAAGCAGCAGAACCAAGAAAAGCGAAGAAGGAACCAAAAAACTTTTCACTGATAAAGGATGCGAAGTTGTTGGCTATACCGATATAACTGGAAAATAATTGGATTAATGGTGACAGTCACCTATACCATATATAGCGTGGGTGACTGTCACCTTTTTTTCCGTACAAATTTGTCTTATAATATAGGATAGGTATGATGCAACTAACCAATGACGAAAAGTTGAAACTCATGAGCAATCTCAACTGGGATTACCTTGATAAACATGAAGATATGCTTGAAGTAATCGAAGGCAGGCTTGAGACATCGGGCGCTTTTACACGGGAAAAACTTTTTGTAAGATCATTGGAAAGGCTTCCTTGGCATTATGTTGTAGCTCTTTGGGGAGTAGAAAATATAAAGGCATTATACACGCCAGAGATTGCTAGACGCATCTGGCCTAAAGAAAGGAGGTATCATTTTGATTTTGCCCTCGCAGTATTACGTAGAGAACCTCTACCCCCTACAAGATGGAAGTGGGGAGATAGATATCACCAGAAATATATAGTAAACAAAGAAAGATTCGAGATGTTTCAAAAATTTGAAAAATAACATTTTCCTTTGGTGATATTCTCCAAGGCATACCAAAAAGCGAATTTGAAACAATTGCATGGACCAAGAAACCTTCATGGGAAGAGTTCCGCGCTGATATTGATAAAATTGTCTACGACATGACGAGTTGTTCTTAAAACGATCGTTCAATTCGCAGTAAAAATTCTTTTTTCCTTTTTACTCGCCAGCGTGTTTGATTCCTAAAATCTCCAGCTCTTTTTCATTCAAGCCGACGCCGCGCAGCATAGCTCTGTTACCTTTCAAACTTTCTATAGAGTTTATACCCATGCCGCCCATCATTTCTTTTATCTCGTGCTGCCACGCTGTCAAAAGATTAACAAGCCGTTTATAACCGACATCAGGGTTTAACCTCTTTGTAAGTTCGGGAACCTGTGTTGCAATGCCCCAGTTGCATTTGCCGCCGTGACAGCTTCGGCACAAATGGCAGCCGAGCGCGAGAAGGGCGCTTGTCGCGATGTAAACGCAATCAGCGCCGAGCGCGACAGCTTTAATAACGTCCGCGCTTGAATGGATACTGCCGCCGACAACAAGCGACACATTGTCGCGGATGCCTTCGTCGCGAAGGCGTTTGTCAACGCTGGCAAGCGCAAGTTCTATCGGGATGCCGACATTGTCGCGGATGCGCGTGGGCGCCGCCCCCGTGCCGCCGCGGAAGCCGTCAATGGAAATAATGTCGGCGCCGCTTCGCGCGATGCCGCTTGCGATTGCCGCAACATTGTGTACCGCCGCGACTTTTACGATTACGGGCTTTTTGTATTCGACCGCTTCCTTTAACGAAAAGACAAGCTGGCGTAAATCTTCTATTGAATAAATGTCATGGTGAGGAGCGGGAGAGATCGCGTCGCTGCCTTCGGGGATCATTCTGGTGCGTGATATGTCGTCTACAATTTTTTTGCCAGGTAAATGTCCGCCGATACCCGGTTTTGCTCCCTGCCCCATTTTAATTTCGATCGCGGCGCCTGCGTTCAAATACTGCGGATGAACGCCGAAACGTCCCGACGCAACCTGAACAATCGTATTTTTTCCGTAACGGTAAAAATCTTCGTGCAAGCCGCCTTCGCCCGTGTTGTAAAGAATGCCGAGTTCTTCCGCCGCGCGCGCAAGGCTTTCGTGCGCGTTGTAACTGATGGAACCGTAACTCATGGCGGAAAACATTATCGGCATGGAGAGAGAAAGCCGCGGTGGCAGGTTATTAATCAGCCTGCCGTTTTCCGCACGTTCAATACACGGCGGTTTTGCACCTAACGAAACTTTTGTTTCCATCGGCTCGCGGAGAGGATCTATCGAAGGGTTTGTCACCTGAGAAGCGTTTAAAAGAATTTTATTAAAGTAGATTGGAAAATCTTCCGGGTTGCCCATACTAGAAAGCAGAACACCCCCGCTGTCCGCTTGACGGTAAATTTCGTTTATGGTTTTTCCGCTCCAGTTTACATTCTCTTTATAAGTGTTATCGCACTTTACGATTTTTAGCGCGCGCGTAGGGCAAAGTGAAACGCAGCGATGGCAATTTACGCACTTGGTCTCATTACAGGTCATCTTGTTCATGTCATCAAGAAATTCATGCGCTTCATTCGCGCACTGCCTTTCACAGGCACGGCATGAAATACATCTGTCGAAATTTCTCGTTATTTCATAATCGGGATATATATAATTAACAGCCATAACTTTAACTCCTCTGCCTTACTCTTTTGCTAATTGAACAATAACAGGCTGTCCGCCCTTGGGTGCCCACACGTTATCCAAATTCGGCTCGATTATGCGGATAGCCGCTTCTTCGCTCGCCATGTAAACAGTATCATCTTTTTCGCCGATTACCATGCTTCGCAATTTTAATCTGTCGTTCAAAGCCATTAAACCTCTCTCGCCTGCGCCGTTATCAAAACCGACAAGTATCGAAAAAGGCCCCGTGATAAGCTGATCTGCGAACATTACGCGTAAATATTCATGTGCCGCCTTATCTTCGTCGGACATCCGCCCGATGGTCTGCCAGAACGGAGCCGCGATAACAGAAGCAATCTCTTTAAACGTCAGCCCGACTTTTCTGTGCAGATAATCAATAATGTATGTGATAACTTCGGTATCCGTCTGAAGGGAGCATTTATAGCCGTACATTTCGATAGCGCGGCGGTTAGCGTCGTAGGAAGAAATCTCGCCGTTATGCACAACTGAATAATCAAGAAGAGAGAAAGGATGCGCGCCGCCCCACCAGCCGGGAGTGTTTGTCGGGTAACGTCCGTGGGCTGTAAAACACCAGCCTTCGTATTCTTCAAGCTTGTAAAAACGCCCGACATCTTCCGGGAAACCGACCGCTTTAAAACAGCCCATATCCTTGCCGCTGGAAAAAACATAAGCGCCGTCAATCCTTGTGTTTACGCGGAACACGCATTTTACGGTAAATTCGCGTTCATCGAGCTGGCTTTCTGTAAGTTTTGTAGGAAGGGGCGTAACAAAGTATCGCCAGATTAAAGGTTCATCTGTAATTTCTTTAATTTTACGAACCGGTATTTTAGAAAGGTTGATAATATCAAAATGCCTTTCAAGAAATTCTTCGCATTCTTTTTTAGCGGATGTAGAATCGTAAAAAATATGAAAGGCGTAAAAATCTTTGTACTCGGGATAAATCCCATAAGCCGCAAAACCGCCGCCTAAACCATTGGAACGGTCGTGCATCACAGAAATGGAATTGATAATAGCTTCACCGCTTACGCGCTTTCCAGATCTGTTAATAATCCCTGAAATAGCGCAGCCCGATGGTATTCTTACCTGACCCTCAAGAGGGGAACCTTCATCAAATCGCTCACAAGCGATTTGACTTGGTTGAGGTTCTAGCTGCATATATGCTCCTGCGAACGCATTTGTTCTATATTATTGATTATATTAGTTGTACAAAAAACTAATAATTTGGTCAAGGGGGGATTATCCATTTTAACTCCCGAAAATCTAACAAAAAACAATCGGCATTCTTTTAATGTCCGCAAACAGATAAATATCATCAGTAATCGTATAAAAATAAGTTAGTATCCTTTCTTTTGTGGTAAAGTCACGATACGCCGATGATAAACCGCTCTTCTTACCGGAAGCGAACACTTCCATCGCTTCATTAAAATACCCTCTCCATGCCCAATTATATCCAAAATACCCATTGTACTTTACATCACCCGAATTCCATTCAAAGTTACATGAAATCTGTTCGCCTTGTCTGTTACACAAATAAATCCTTATAACTTCCGGCAGTTCGCAGCAGAGATTATAAAGATGTTCTTTAATATTATTTCCATCATAGAAATCCGGGTTTTCTATAAGAAAATATCCGACTTTTGAATCCAAATAACATTTTAATAAATCCGTATACATGAAAGTTTTATACTGCTTATTATATGTTTCATCCGCCGCGGCGGAAAACACATCATTATTAACAACAGCGTTGTTCATTGAGTCCTGAGGATACGCGATCAAAAACCCCTGATAAAGTTTTCCTCTGGAAGACATGCAGATTTCAAGCTGTTTTTTTGTTTCGATTCCTTCATATAAAACTTCTATTCCGACAGCTTCGGCAAAAGACGCCAAAGATTTTAAATATTCGCGGTAATGATAGGATTCTTCGCTTTTATGAATATAATCAATATTAATTTTGATTATATCCGGCTGAATCAAAGCAAGTCTTTCGATATTACTGGCGCTCTTTCCGTAATCATCAAGCGCTATCCGGCATCCTTCGCTTTTATAATAAGAAATAATATTTAAATGCCTGTCATCAGCGTTAAACTCTTCTTCTGTAATTTCTATTACAAGTTTGCTTGTATCGATCCCAAATTCTCTTGCCCACCGAATTGTCGGCATCTCTTCAGGTTTATCAATATAATCATCAAGCCATGCCAACCTAATATTAATAAATAAAAATTCGGTTCTATTTTCTTTTGCAAATTTTTCCAGCGCTTTTCTTCTGACAATACGATCTACCCTTAGCGCTTCTTCATGTGTTGTGTGAACATCAGAAAAAAACGGACCTAAAGATTTAACAGCGCCGTCAGCGTCTATAAAACGCCCTAATATTTCATAAGAAAATATTTTATTAGTGGCAGCGCATAGTATAGGCTGGAAATAGGCTATTACATTATTCTCTGAAAATTCCATATAGAACTCCGTGAAATTATATAAACGCCTTTGTTTATTATACGTCATTTGTACAAAATAAATGAGGTTTGGTCAAGAGGGCATTTTATTCCATTTCCTGAATTCTCTTAAAACAAACACAGCCGATATAATCGACGCGCAAAAATCGGCTAAAGGAAACGCCCAATAAACGCCGTACAATGGCCTTACGCCGATTGATTCAAACAACAGCGGTAAAAATAAAAGCGCGGGAATTAAAAATAAAATTTGGCGCGAAAGGCTTACAATAGTCGCCTGAACAGGTTTACCGATTGCCTGGAAAAATTGCCCTCCCATTAATTGAATGGCGATTATGGGGAACATGCTGGTGCAAATTCGCATGGTTAAAACCGCAAGCCCGCGCATATTTCCTGTATCCTTGCTGAACAGCGAAAATAAAAATCCCGGAAAAATTTGTATTATCAAAAAACCTGTTGTAAGAAAAATAGTGCACGCGATTATCGCAAGTTTGAAACATTTTTTAACGCGGTCGTACTGTTTTGCTCCGTAGTTATAACCGATAATCGGCTGCGCACCCTGCCCTATTCCCATCATTGGCATAAAAATAATTATAAATACCGTAAAGAATATTGTCATTGCCGTAAGAGCATCATCTCCGCCGTATTTAATAATTGTCGCGTTCTGCAAAATACCAACAAGGCTCATAGCAAACTGCATAATAAACGGAGCGAAACCAATCGCAAGAATTTTTCCTGTCAGTCTCGGTTCAAGTTTCATGTATTTAACGCGAAATCTAAGGCGCGTGTATTTTGAGTTGAAATATCCCATAACAAAAACAAGAGAAATAAACTGCGAAATGACCGTAACCCATGCCGCACCTGCGACTCCCATATCAAGAGCGAAAATAAAAATTGGGTCAAGAATAATGTTGAGTACAGCGCCGATAATTTGAACCATCATCGAAGTCTTTGGATGTCCGTCGGAACGTATAAAATGAGTGATACCGGGACTCATTGCGGCGAAAACCGCGCCGTAAAGCGTTATGCGCAAATATGTTTCGGCGTACTCGTAAACTTTGCCGTCTACCTTCATAATATCGCGCAGGATTGGTTCCATAAAAATTAAAACTACAACAATACAGGCGGCGGGAAGCAGAAAAAGCAGGACAAACGCGTGTCCCATTATTTTTTCCACTTCGTCGTGGCGCCTTTCGCCCATTCGAATGGCGAAGAGCGAATTCGCCCCGATGCCGACAAGCATGGAACAAGCCATTATGATCATCGTAATGGGCATAACGACGCCGACGCCTGCGATGGCAAGAGGATCAATCCCATGCCCAAGATAGATACGATCTACTATGTTGTAAAGCGCGTTCACCAACATCCCGATTATCGCAGGAATGGAAAAACTGAGTAACAATCGTCCTATAGGTTCTTTGCCGATTCGGTCTGTAGCGAGAGACGGCGTTGCGGCTGACGGCGATTCTATATTAGTTTCAGGCAATTAAAAGCTCCATGTATACTAAAACAGTATATTTTACATGGTGTTAAATAGCAATACATGTTAAGTACAGCACAGAAGTTCTTGACATGCGATGTCAGCGTAAAGAACAAGTCCATCTGTATTGGAAATATGAACAATCTGTTCATAACTTTTTTCCTGCGGTAAATATTCTTCCAGTAAATTACTGCGATTAAATATTTGCTGCGGATTAAACGTAACGCCTTCCATATCGTCAAATATGGCGGCATAGAAAATATCGGTTTCTACGATGTCCTGAAAAAAGTGGCTTCCAAAAGACAGTTCCGGCATTAAATCGCCCTGCTTGTACGATACTTCGCACATAACGGTCACATTGCAAAGCTCGCTGAAATGAACAGGCACGCCGAGAGAAGGCGTTGTAGTTCCCCACCTGCCGGGACCAATCAGCATAATGCTGCTTCCTTTTAATTTTTGATTCAACATACCGACAATTCTTGCAACCTGATACTTGTCCCTCTCTGCAAGAGCGAGGTATTCCTGCGCTTTCACAAAAATTACATAATCAATAGAAATGCGGACATTCCCGCCCATAAAATTTCCAACTGATGAAAAGAAAATATTTTCTTTTGCCGGTTTTGGAATGTTGATATCCTGCGGCGCGTTGCCTTTTCTTTTTGTTTGCAGCGGACGGCATTGAAGAAGATTAAATCTAAAAACTCCTTCGCTGTTATAGTTTGCGGTAAATTCAATATCAACAGGATAGTCATAAGCTTTTTCGATTGTATGCATTACATTTTTGATAAATAAAGGAAGCTGCTTTTCGTTTAACAATTTTTTAAAATCCAATATAACAGGTTTTACCGCAGTAGACATATTCAGCTCCTGCATACGCGCAAGAGCGGCTGTATCAATGCTGAAAAATATATCCTTATTTGTTTTAAAATCCATATTATAAAGCGAATCAACCTGAACCTCATCCATACGGTTTTCTATTAAGTTTAAAACATCAGCTTTATGCTGTGAAAACTTTCGCTCGTCGCCGTAGTGGACAGGAGGTCCTTTTTCCGGCTGATCAAGCGGAACCAGACGCGCGTAATCGCCTGAAACACGGTCTACAGCACGGGTTCCAAGACCGAAAACAAGCCTAATCATTCCGGCTTTTGGATCCATCTCCTTGTTCCAAACATAAAGGTTAGATGAATGACCAACACCGGCAGCATGAGGAAAAAATAGTTCGCCGTAGTGGTCACCCGAAACGCGCTGAATAAGGATCGCCATTTGCTCGTCATTATTTTCAA
>Ga0209755_10007024_pt1 | contig 12295 bp, 11 predicted proteins | sample TergutCo191P1_FD_187301 | JGI IMG/M metagenome (GOLD analysis project Ga0209755, IMG submission 187301) | Cornitermes sp. P1 segment gut microbial communities from Petit-Saut dam, French Guiana - Co191P1 (SPAdes) (version 2) | ecosystem: Host-associated > Arthropoda: Insects > Digestive system... | reverse complement strand
GTGAGGGTATAACACTACATGATATTTTACATAAATATGGTTTATCGCCAGCAGAGCAGCATTACTATTGTGCCTGCTTAAACCAGGGCATAACAAATTTTTTGGGGGGACTAGGTATCGGGGAACCATTTGCTTTAAGGATGTGTAGGTGACACATGTGGATTGGTCTGACCTTCATATCGGCACACAAACCAAATATTAGGCCACCTATGACATTCAGTATCCATTCACCATTAATCCAGTTTTTTGAAGGTTGAATGCAATAAAATATGCAATACATTACCTAGGCTTATAATTTCAAATAATTACTAAACAAAGGTTTTGGTATTCAGATTGTTCATTGCCAGAGATGAAGATCAAATCATCTTAAAAGCTGTCACTTTTTAAGCCCTAGGCACCATCATGACATGGCAGTTGAGGTTTGTCAATCCGTGACTTGAGTGATTTTTAGTGCACTGAATACCAAACATAAATTAACAATTAGAGTGACAGTGCCGGCTCCTAATGTTCTAGCAGTGGATGTGTTTGGGACTGGCGTCTTTTGCTGACATCTCCTGCCACAAAGTGGGTACTAGCCTTATACCCTATGCCTCTATTTTCCTTTGTCTTTCCCCACTTCCTCACCTCACAAGTTCCAAGATACTGGAAGTGGACTGTAGCATCTACCTGTATGACTACCTGCTTAACATCTTTAGTTTTCCTGGCTACAGGACTGATGAGGCTGTAGAGTTTGCCTTGGTTTGTTTGTGTGTTTCATACTTATGAAGAGTCAGTATGAATAGTGCTCGTATGACTTTTAAATTACATTTCTATATTGGCTCCACAAAGACCTGAAATACTAAATGTCTTTCTGTTCCCTGGGCATAGATCTTTATACTGCTCTTTCAGCCATTATTTCCTTTTGTTTCTGCATTATCATTTGTAAATCTGTCACCTACCATGTACTGCTTTGTCTTTTTCCAATTTGGAAACAGCTTTTCTAGGGCAAACATTTTGAACTGTTGTTTATGTAGAAACATGCAGGTAATTTCTTTGGGCATGGAATTGCAAGTTCATACTGTAGTAACAAGCACCTCTTTCCATTTGGAAAGTCAGAAAAGTAATTTTGGTTTTACAGCGGCTTATTGTAATAAAAAGTTATTGAATCACGTGAATGTTCTGGAAACATTATTTTTATTGTCCCTTGTGTAATTTAATGAATGGCATATGTACAAGTGGCTATCACCTCGTAGTGAGAAAGAACATGGTACAAATAGTTCTGACAGGTGAGTCAGAATTTCCATGGGACATCAAGATTCCTACATTTTTAGACTAACATCCTTAGCACCTAATAGTGCATTTCAGGAATATGTGTATTATTACTGTTATTAAATTAGTGTTTATAATTTCTATCCTTATTATTAAACTGTAAATTTCTTTCACTGTGATCTCATATAAGAAGTAGTTTGACCTTGTGCAAGTGGCACAATTGGAGCAAAAGCCCAGAAGGAACATGATGTATTCTGTATGTCAGGTAGAAGGAGTGCATGTTTGGTTTCTGCTTTCTGGTATTAATATTGATTCTTGAGTTATTTAATATCACTTTTGGAATTGTGTAGGTTATGTAGTGTTTAGCAGTAGCATGATTGTGAATAATGAATTGAGAAGGATGTGTAAGGGAGCAGCTGTGCTTCGATATATCAAGCAAAACCACCAAAAACATCAGTCATGGTTGTCAACTTCTGGGCCACACTTTGAACCTGGGATCTCCCAGATATGAAGCAGGAGTACTGACCACTCAGCCATGCTGTTAACGCAGAAAAATCACTGTTGTAATCTTGTAGTCATGCATGTATTTTTGCACTGCCACTCAACAGAGACAAATCACATTACTTAGTGGTAGAGATAAGATGGTGTAATTCACTGTTAACATAATTAAGATTTTTAATTTAAAACTAGGATTTGCCTTTTTTTAATAAGGTGTGTAACTTGGTCTGTCACATTAAGAGAAGGCTATAGCTTGAGGGAGTCTGAGAACAGTGATGGAAAGAATTTTTGGACCCAAGAGGGCCAAAATAACCAGAGGCTAGTAAACTATATAATAGGGAGCTTCATAACTGGTACTATTCACGAAGTACTATTATTGTGATCTACTTTTGGAAGATGAGATTGACTGGCTTTGTAGACCTCATGAAAACTGCATGCAGAATTTTAAAACCAGAAAGAAGAAAGTATCAATAATAAATGCAGCTACTTTTCAGTTAGCACGGCTGTGTTTTATGTTGACCGTATGCATGTTAACAGAGTGTATGGCATGTTACCCCTGAAAACTGAAAGGAATAAACTGCTTGGGAGTCCTAGAAATATATGGAAAGAGAATATTAAAATGGATATTAAAGAAAGGGGATTTGAGGTTATGGACAGGGGTTTTCTGGTTGTGGACAGGGACAAGTTACAGATTCCTGTCACATGCTAATGGTATGTTGAGCAAGTACTAGCTTCTCAAAAAGAACTACTACTTGCAGTTATATAATAGTAGGTGAAAGTTTTGTAAGTGATCTGCACATATAAGTACATCTCTTTAGTTATTTAGTAATTTAGTCAACTTTAAATGTCCAACCATTACATATTTCCTTCACTGCAAGGGTCTTGTTTGCGAATGTGCACTATTCTTCAATTGGCTAAGTGTACAAAGGATGAAATATACTGTCTCCTTTGTGGTATCCAGAGCATGGAAGCTGTCACAAGAATCCCAGGCAAATGCAGTCTTTGTGTGCAGTAAAGCTGCCATGCTTAGGGATGTGATAAAAGGAATGCCTGTATTACTCGGGTGTATTCATTTATCAGAAAATTCTTAATGACACATATTCAGTTGTGTAGGTTATGTAGCATCTATTAGAGGGATCATATGTGAATGACAGACTGAAGAAGGAAGCTTGCATGGTTTATTTTAAGTTTTATATACCAGGAGAGACTTTCATTGTGTCACAAATCTCAAGAAGGGTGTCCCCAGAAGCATGCGTGATTTCCTGAACAGTTCTTAACTCATAATACTGAAAAAAGAAAATGTCAGTAACTGTTACAGTGACAAATTGTGAACTTGGTTGTGTGAGATTTAAGGTTCTTATAGTGATGACTATGCAGATTACTGCCTTATGTGACACCGTGTTGTTTGGTAGTTAAGTACCAGTGGTTAAGAGGAACATGCTATTGTATGTGTACTCTGTATCCGTCAGAAGAATAGAGGGCATTTCCCAGTTGTCAATCTTGTAAAGAGGCCTTGTCATTAAAAGAAAATTAGGTTACAAATCTGACATACAAATAGTCACAATTGTGTTACATAAATGTCCTTCTTAACATTTCTTTGCTAATACTTTTTTTTTTAACTTCATGGGTATTACATACAGAGGGATATTTTTTAAGCATGTTTTTCACTAAGTTCAAGTTCTTCAGAATTTCCTTATCATAGTTTCCAAGACATTCTGAAGGTTAGCTGCTGAACTTTTTTTTTTTTTGACAATGCTAATATGATGACATATTTCTTTAAAAACTAGTGTAATGTTTTTGTTGTTGACTTTTTAGTACCATTAAAGTATGCACAAGATTTAAGAAATAACAAATAGTCATAAACCCAGATGTTTATACAAATTTAAAAAGCATGCCTGTAAAGAAATTTTTGGGTAAAAAAAGAAGTCATATCCAAGGAAGAGAGGGCGTATGGTGTAGTTCTATGCTGTTTCCATCTTCTGCCATTCAAGATACATAAGGCACATTTGTGAGCAACTTTGTTACTATCTACCAAACAGTATAGCAGCAGTACCCCCATAGGACGGTAATCTTGTGAATACAGTTGCTTTAACTGAGATATATAGTGTTCATTGTGACTGGAAGTTTATTGTCGTATTGGTCATTACACTTCATTATTACCAATTCAAACAGAAGTATATTTAATATGGACATTTACAGCATGATACCTTGATATGTATTTCAGTAAATTATTCACATATAAATTATTTTGAAGTCTGTTAAAAGTCATTATCCTCAAATTTTCCACCTTAATAAACTCAGTTTACATTTGTTCAGGTGCTTGAACCACTTCTGAAGAAAAGGGATTCTCAAGATGATGTAAGTGCTCAAGTTTAAATGCAGATTTGTCTGTCAATGATCTATCCTGCAAATAGCTTTTGCAAATGTGTTTTTACCATTTTGTGTTAAGCTTGTAAGTTTCATTTATTTTTTTCAGTTAATTAAAGACAAAAATATTGACTTTAAAAGTTTGAATCAATGTACACTCCTGTTGAACTTCCAGTTACCTTGGTGTTCCATTGTATACAGAGACAGTCAGTAATTTCCAAATACATATGTGACTTCTTTTTCACACTAACACTTTTGGCCATCTAGTTGTTTTAGCTTGCTTGTACAGGTCATATTTACTTATTGGCTCATTGGCCTTGCATGTGCAACCTTTCGTATTATTTAATATTATTATTTTAATTGTTAAAAATCTTATGCCTCAGACATTTCATAAATCTGTTTTGTCAAAAGGTTTTTGTCTATATTGTTAACCTTTGTCACATAATCTTTATTTCTTGTTCACTGTTACTGCAGAACTTTTCTGTTACGTACACTGAAGATGACCTAGGTGGCTGAAATGTAATTGTGTGATAATATGTAACAGTCATGAGTATAAATAGATGCTGTTGTGGTATTACATAATACTGGTATACATTATAACAGACTATGGAAATGACTTTCGTTAAGAATGATGGGCATTTCTTCTTCTTACTGTGCTATGTCATGTCCAAGAGGAATTATATTAAGGCTGATGCAGTATTTTGGCTTGTTACTGTACTGTACCTTGTCTCAGAATAACTGCAGCTGATACAGAATCTTGTTACTGTGCTGTATGTTGTCCAAGAGGAATTAATATTGATACAGCCTTTTGGCTTGTTACTGTGCTGTACCTTGTCTAAGAGGAATTAAAGCTGATCATTTTACTGTGTTGTATGTTGTCCAAGAGGAATTAATGCTGATGCAGTATTTGGGCTTGTTACTGTGCTGTGCCTTGTGCAAGAGGAAATAAGGCTGATACAATATTTTGGCTTGTTATTGTGCTGTATCTTGTCCAAGACGAATTAAGGCTGATAGAGTTTTTTGGCATGATACTATGCCATATCCTTTCTAAAAGGAATGAAATCTGATAGAGTATTTTGGCTTGTTACTATTCTGTACCTTGTCCCAGAGAAATCAAGAATGAGTGTTTTGGTTTGTTACTGTGCTGTACTTTGTCCTAGAGGAATTAAAACTGATGATGCAGTATGTTGTTACAGTGCTGTATTTTGTCTAAGAGGAATTAAGGCTAGTAGAATATGTATGGCTTTTTACTGTGCCATATCATGGCCAAGAGGAATTAAGGCTGGTAGAGTATTTTGGCTTGTTGCTGTGCTGTATCATGTCCAAGAGGAATTAAGGTTTATAGAGTATAGAAGTCTGTTCACAGATTGGAGATTTTACATCATCCATGTTAATATATATTTTCATTAATGAACTTTGCTGTAAATAACCAAGAAAAATTCCAAACAAATTCAGCTGTACACAGTGTTAATACAAGGAGTAAGTACCATGTTTGTAGATCAATTGCCAGACTTTTATGCTTTCAGAAAAGTGTGGCATTAAAATATTCAGCAGCTAACCATGTCGACTCAAAGTTTGATTAGTGAAAAAGCTCCGTATAAAGTAGCGTTACGAAGATACGTAAAATACATGCTCCTGTTGCTCTGTTGATTAATTTCTGTTGTTTAAAAAGTGACTCATTGTTTGCTGTTTGTAATGGATTTTTTTTTTGTAACAGTTGAATCTTTTGCTTGAAGTTCTTATAATATTTTTTTATTCTAGTTCTGTATATTTTATATATTTGTGATTTATTCCACATCCTCTTGTCGCTTTTGAGTACAGTTTGGACTATGGTGCATATACGTAATGTGTGTGTGGGTGTGTATGTACATATATATATGCATGTAAAAGCTTTTGTTTCTCAGAAACTAGGACTGGAATATTCGTGTAGAATATTTGATCTTGGTAATTTTGGCTTCTGTTGCTTGTAACAGTAGTATGGGAATTTTCATACTTTCTTGTTGGAAGGTGATTTATTCATATGTTTGTTTTGCGTTTAAAGGGTATGGTTGGAAGGTTATTAGTAGATTTCATGTGGCTGAGTGAATAATGAGAAAAAGTTAGACATGACTATTGGAAGATTATTCTTGGACAGTGTATCCAGAATATGACATGGGTTCCTGTTTTTGAAGTTCATGTGCACTCACTCCATTACAGTGTCTTCTTAAACACTCTGTTGTGTCTATCCCACTGTAACTACCCTCTTACATATCTTCTGTCACTGATCTTTGTAGTCATCTTTTTATTCATCTTTGTTTATGAAACACTCACAGGACTCCTACTGTTCTGCACGTGTAACCATTTCTGTACTGCTTCACCTTTCATTTCACCAACTTTTCTTGTAGTGTGTCTGTGTTCATATCTTAGGTTTATTAGATGTTATTCCTTCTTGTTTACCTTCCTAATAATTTATAGGAACTTTATATTGTTGTTTATACAAGAGTATCAGTCACTGCTCTCATAATATTTGCTGAAAATATTAGTAGACTTTAAAAAGTAAAAAGACCCTATTTCTGAGAATGTATTACTGCATTTATCTTCATCTGTCGTTACTGAGTGAGCTGGAGCAGCTGTAATCACCTACATTTTAATTTACGAGGTAGCCAGTTTAAATCTCAATCAGGCTGCACCTATCATAAATGAAGTTTTTTATATTATCTCCCAATTTCCCCAGTCAGTTGCTGTTACAGTACCTTCAAATAAGCTGCAAATGTCTATCAAATCCTTAAACATTCACCACTGATGATCTTCATGTCTAGTTGGATGCTTTAAGTGTAAAGTATTTGGTTGAAACAGTGTTCAATAAGCTAAGAGTCAATTAACCACTAAATTTGTATCACAAATACAAATCTACTTTTCTGTTACCTTACAGAGACAGTGGAAGATACAAAAAGAAAGGTTGGCTGAAGAGTTTACTGCAGCCCTGAACTTGTTCCAAGCCACTCAGAGAAGAGCAGCTCAGAAAGAGAAAGAACAAATGCAAAGAGTAAGGGCAAACTCAGGCCTAGGAGATCCATTTGGAGGTTTGTTGAATATCAAACTGTAAATTACAGTTAATAAGATGTTCTGTAGAATGTTTGTTGCTAGAATTCAAAAAGTGTGGTCACTAGTGTATTGAGTGGCCCCAGCTAATGTAAATATATCAGTACAAGCACTAAATAACTTAAAAGTTGTTGTGGTTGGTCCATTTCACACACATTGTAAATGTTGTTTGGAAAAGGAAAGATTAAACACACTGAGAATACAGTTTAAATATATGATGCTCAAGATTAAAAGTGATTCCTACTATTCTGTTGTCAGACTAAGAACAAATTCTAAAACAATGTCATCTAATTGCACCATTTGGCCACCTTTTACACTGTAAAGTTATGAGTAAGTTTCTTTTGATAATTCCATAAAACTATGATTCCTGTGACTTGATGTATATTTTATTGTGTCAGTTGCAGTGTTATGTGATGTGTTCTGTGTTTGAGAACTGTGCATATGTACAAGCTACTATAGCAACTTTTATCAGATCTATACTCTTAGCTGCACCCAACATCAAGAATGCCATATTTAAAAATTAATTTTTATTTTATCCTGTATGTCAGAATGCCACAGTGTCATGACTTAACATAACCTAATATACATGCTGCCTTCTGATAGAGCCAGCGTTCTAAGCCTGCTACATCTAATATCATGACCATTTTCACAATGACATTGATTTTGTAAAACACCCTAATTATGTAAGCCAGCAGAGGCAGTGACCATACTTGTTGCTCCAGATAGTTTTTGTTTCCTTTGTATCCAAGAAAGAGCACTACAGTCAATTATAATAGGAGCATATTGATTGTATTACTGTTGGTAAGAACTGTAGAGAAGTGTATGTGCCATAATAGTTATTCTGAGCAGACATGTTGCAATTTATTTACATGTCAGAAGATTTCAAATTTTGTGAGATGAAGATGTATGGTATTAGGTCAGACACATTCAACATGGTTGCACGTGGCACTAGTTGAAATTTTACATGGAAGTGGGGCACTAAATTACATAATTTTTAATTCACTCTGCTTGCTGTCCACACCTTAAATACAGAAAGACACTTCTGGGGGAAAGTAGTTATTATAATACTGTGTTTAATCTACTTATTAATCTACTAAAAAACCATTGTTAAATAACAAAAGTGGAATATACAGTAAGTTGATATTTCAGAGATAATCTGAGGGAAACTGGAAATTACAGCATGAATGGATATACATCTGCTGATGTGTACTATGATGGTGTCATATTTAATAGATCTTGGATTTTATAGTTTGCAGAAATGAAGCCAGCAATGGTGGCTGTCACAAGTAAACTTAAAACTGAAGTAGTCACATTCTTGCAGGTGGCAGGTACAGTGAACAGCTGATAGAGCTTCAAGATAACAGTGGACAACAGGAAGCACAGGTGATGGATGAGATGAATTTGCAAGTGTTAGAAGAACAGGAACAAGCTATTCGACAGTTGGAGGTAAGAGGAAGTCTGTCTCACTGTTGTAGGTACAGACACATCAAATTTAGAAGTAACATTAATTGTGATTTACTAATTGTGTTAATCTTAACTTTTTTGGACATGTGGTTCACTTTTTAATCTACCACACAAGTGATAAGTGAGTTGGCTGGAATTAAAATAGCCACCTTGTGGCCAGCAAGTGGGAAATGTTGCCACTCAACATTTTTTGGTCACCACTAGTTACTGTATTTTTCATTGTGTGTAGTGACATAGTGTTGTGTGTTTCTTCATATTCTAGTTGATAGATCATTTATTGAACATGAAATTTGTAATGGTTCCGCACTCTACGAATAGTGTGGGAGGAAAATCAGTGATGGTAACACTACTTTTTTGTGACCCTGCTGTAGGAAGAGGTTTGCTGCAAGAAGATTACACTACTGTTTGAAGTTACCGTAACTTTTAGGTGTGTTTTTGATTTTGTGTACCTCACTGATTGGCCTTGATATTCATTCATTTCTAGGCAGAGTTAATTTGTTCCATATCTGGCCACAAAGCAGATGTCACACTGCAGGGTCATAAATTTTTTTCATATATTTGACTGTACATTGAGAACATCAATATGTATTTAAAATAAGTTTTGTATATTAGTGAGATCCATATTTTATTGCATGTGTCATTGCTTGAGCTACCATGCTCCTCTTTTAGGTGGGGGAAGGAGACAATACATGATAATTGATTTGATTTGCATTTATATTAGTTGTTATTTTAGACTGATAACCAAAATGGAATACCCATTGTAGACCTTTCCCAAATTTCCTCAAAAATCAGTGATTTTGAAAGTTCAACATGCTAACTGATAGACTGATTTTTTCTTCTCTGTGCTTGTTTTAAATTCTTTTTGAAGGGTATATAAAATTAATCAATAATTGTGCATGGTATGTACAGAAAGAGTCATCAGAAGACTTTTATTTGCAGAAGTATTCTTTGTAGATAGTACATTGAAATTAAATTGAAGGGTGTGAAATTCATGCTGTGTCACTTGCTTTGCATTTGATGAGTGGTTTCTGACCTTCATTGCATTGTTCTTATAGTGCTTTGTAACCTGTATAAATATGTAAAGTTCTGTATTATGTTTTATTAAGTATTTTCCACTTCATATTTTAGGGCCAGATATTTTTCTGGAAATGCTGTTTTCAAGTGTTTGTTTGTAATTTTGCACTTTGTTAGGGTAAGACATCACATTTTGCATCTATACAAAGATGCTGCACTGTGTGTGATAATACAAAGTTTCATTTGTTTTTCTGAGCAAGTTTTGATCAAACAAACTCTTTTTATTTTCCATCTGCAGCCTGCAGTTCCCTGTTATATCCAATGCAAGATATAGGACATATGAAACAAATGAATTTTCTTCTATTTCAGAGTGACATAAGTGATGTGAACCAAATTTTCAAAGAACTTGGTGCTATGGTCCACGAGCAGGGTGAAGTAATTGAAAGTATTGAAGCAAGTGTAGAGAAAACAGAAGTGTTTGTTGGTGAGGGGGCAAGCCAGCTTCGACAGGCCAGCAATTATCAGGTAGCTGAGCTGTGTATAGTATATAGACTGCGTCTGGAATATCATTATGCTACATCATGTTACATTTTGTTTTCTGTTGCTGCTGCATGCTGTTTATTGCTTATGCAGTATGACATGGGAGAAGTAAAGTTTGATGAAGAATGTTTACATTGTTTAGATCAAAGGAAGCAGGATAAAATGCAGTGTTTACTTGATCCAAACTAAAGCAATGTAGGTAACCAAAACAAGTGTAAGATGTGATGCTGGTAGACATTTCATGAACAAAAAGAAGGGATATCTAATTGATGAACTTGAAATTAACAGTAACTTCAAAAATGTCAGAGGCTTGTATAGGGACATCATTGGCTTTAAGAAGGGTTACCAGTGTACACCTAATATAGTAAAGGAAGAGAAGAGCAATTTGGTTATGGATTCCCACAGTATTTTGGCTAGGTGGAAGAACAATTTCTCTCAGCTGTTCATTGTACATGAAGTTACCAGTGTTAGGCAAAACGAAATACATACAGCAGAACCACTTGTGTCTGAGCCAAGTGCCTTTGAGGTTGAGATGAAAGTTCAAAAATATCAGAGACTTGTTTAGGGACATCATTGACTTCAAGAAGGTTTATGAGCCTAGAACTAATATAGTAAACAAAGAGAAGGGTGATTTGGTTACAGACTAACACAGTATTTTGGCTAGGTGGAAGAACAATTTCTCTCAGCTATTCATTGTACAAGGAGTTGGCAGAGTTAGGCAGACAGCAGTACCTACAGCAAAACCACTCCTGCCTGAGCCAAGTGCCTGTGAGGTTGAGATGGCTACTGAAAAGCTAAACAGACACAAATCGACAGGTATTGATCAAATCCCAGCAGAATTGATTAAAGCAGGGGGTAGAACAATTCGTTCCAAGATTCATATACGTCTTAATTCTGCTGGGAAGGAGGAATTGCCTGAAGAACGGAAGGAGTCGATCATTGTACCTATTTATAAGAAAGGTGATAAAACAAGCTGTAGTAATTAGAGAGGCATATCATTTTTGTCAACTACATACAAAATTTTATCCAACATCCTACCGTCAAGTTTGAGGAAATTATTGGGGATCATTGGTGTGGATTTGCACGCAACAGGTCAGCTACTGATCATATATTCTGCATTCGTCAAACACGTGAGAAAAAAGGGGAAAACAATAAAGCATTGCATCAGCTATTTTATAGACTTCAAGAGAGCTTATGATTCAGTTAGGAGGGAGGTCTTTTATAATATTCTTATTGAGTTTGATATCCCCATGAAACTGATAAGGCTCATAAAAATGTGTCTGAATGAAACCTATAGCAGAGTCTGGGTAGGAAAGCTTTTGTCTGACATGTTGCCTGTTAGGAATGGTTTTAAAAAAGGAGATGTCTTATCACCATTTCTTTTCAACTTTGCTGTAGAGTATGCTATTAAGAGGGTTCAGGTAAACTAGGATGGCTTGAAATTAAATGGTACACATCACCTTTTTGTTTATGTTGATGATGTTAATATATTGGGTGGTAACTTATGTACAGTAAAAAAAAAAACACTCAGAAGTTTCAGTAGTTGGTAGTAAGGAGACTGGACTTGAAGTAAATGCTGATTAAACTAAGTGTCTCGATATCAGAATGCAGGATGAAGTTACAATATAAAGATTGATAATAGTTCATCTGAAAGTCTCCGCCCAGCATGCAGTGGGCCTTTTTTGGGTCCCAGGACATGCTGGAATACAGGGCAATGAGATTGCTGGTGGGCTCACGAGGGGAAGTTCTGCTCTGAGTTTCTTCGGACCTGAGCCAGTCCTGGGGGTCTCTAGGCAAGACCTACAAACGAGGCTCAGGCGCTGGTTAGTTAACCAGCACGAGGCCCTTTGGCAAGGTCTTGGTGATACCCAAAGGCAGGCCCGCGAGTTTATCTCGGGTCCCAGCTTGGGCACCAGGGCAAAATTTATGACTTGTAGTAGGGTCCAATCCAGGGCTGTAACTGGCCTTCTTACGGGACATAACACCCTGAGGAGACACCTCTACCTATTAGGGCTGTCAAACAGCCCCTTGTATAGGTGGTGTGAGGCCAGAGAGGAAACCTCGGCTCACGTTCTGTGTGAAT
>Ga0209755_10007023_pt1 | contig 12296 bp, 6 predicted proteins | sample TergutCo191P1_FD_187301 | JGI IMG/M metagenome (GOLD analysis project Ga0209755, IMG submission 187301) | Cornitermes sp. P1 segment gut microbial communities from Petit-Saut dam, French Guiana - Co191P1 (SPAdes) (version 2) | ecosystem: Host-associated > Arthropoda: Insects > Digestive system >... | reverse complement strand
CTATGATGCGGGTCTTGGAACAAACCCACCAGCACAAAGAGATGACTTGCTACCAGCAACTTATGAATTATCTGGACCTGGCACGATGGAAATTCCAGAATCAGTGGATGGGACAGATGTAGTATTCATAGGCTGGAGCCTGAGCTCAACCGAACGTATCTTCGCAGAAGGTGAAAGTGCTCTTCTACCAACACTCATAGAAGAAGCAACGATAGTAAACGGTAATGTAACAGTATATGCAGTATGGGGCTATGACAGCAACGAAAACGATATCCCAGACGTACTTGAAACAAGATTCAGCCTGATCTATGATGCAGGTCTTGGAACAAACCCACCAGCACAAAGAGATGACCTATTGCCGGCAAGCTATGAATTGTCTGGATCAGGCACAATGGAAGCCCCCGAATCAGTGGACGGCACGGATGTAGTATTCATAGGCTGGAGTCTAACATCAACAGATCGTATCTTTGCGGAAGGTGAGAGCGATCTTTTACCAACACTCATAGAAGAAGCAAGGATAGAAAATGGTAATGTAACAGTATATGCAGTATGGGGTTATGACAGCAACGAAAACGATATCCCAGACGTACTGGAAACAAGATTTAGCCTGATCTATGATGCGGGTCTTGGAACAAACCCGCCAGCACAAAGAGATGAGCTGTTGCCAGCAACTTATGAACTGTCTGGACCGGGCACGATGGAAGCTCCGGAATCAGTGGATGGGACAGATGTAGTATTCGTAGGCTGGAGCCTGACCTCAACAGATCGCATCTTCGCGGAAGGTGAGAGCGCTATTCTACCGACACTCATAGAAGAAGCAACAATAGCAAGCGGTAATGTGACAGTATATGCAGTATGGGGCTATGACAGCAATGAAAATGATATACCGGACGTACTGGAAACAAGATTTAGCCTGATTTATGATGCGGGTCTTGGAACAAACCCACCGGCAAACAGAGATGAGCTATTACCCGCAACTTATGGATTGGCTGTACCAGGTACAATGGAAGCCCCAGAATCAGTGGACGGCACGAATGTAGTATTCATAGGCTGGAGCCTGAGCTCAACCGACCGTATCTTTGCAGAAGGGGAAAGTGCTCTTCTACCCACGCTCATAGAAGAAGCAAGGATAGAAAATGGTAATGTAACAGTATATGCAGTATGGGGTTATGACAGCAACGAAAACGATATCCCAGACGTACTGGAAACAAGATTTAGCCTGATCTATGATGCGGGTCTTGGAACAGACCCACCAGCACAAAGAGATGATCTACTACCAGCAACTTATGAGCTAAGTCAAGCAGGCACAATGGAAGCCCCGGAATCAATAGACGGGACAGATGTAGTATTCATAGGCTGGAGCATGAGCTCAACAGATCGCATCTTCGCGGAAGGAGAAAGCGCTCTTCTACCGACACTCATAGAAGAAGCAACGATAGTAAACGGTGATGTAACAGTATATGCAGTATGGGGCTATGACAGCAATGAAAATGATATACCGGATGTACTGGAAACAAGATTTAGCCTGATCTATGAAGCGGGTCTTGGAACAAACCCACCAGCACAAAGAGATGAGCTATTACCCGCAACTTATGAACTGTCTGGGCCGGGCACGATGGAAGCTCCGGAATCAGTGGATGGGACAGATGTAGTATTCGTAGGCTGGAGTCTAACCTCAACAGATCGCATCTTCGCGGAAGGTGAGAGCGACCTTCTACCGACACTCATAGAAGAAGCAAGGATAGAAAATGGTAATGTAACAGTATATGCAGTATGGGGTTATGACAGCAACGAAAATGATATCCCAGACGTACTAGAAACAAGATTTAGCCTGATCTATGATGCGGGTCTGGGAACAAACCCACCGGCACAAAGAGATGACCTACTACCAGCAACTTATGAGCTAAGTCAAGCAGGCACAATGGAAGCTCCGGAATCAGTGGACGGCACGGATGTAGTATTCGTAGGCTGGAGTCTGACCTCAACAGATCGTATCTTCGCAGAAGGCGAAAGTGCTCTTCTACCGACACACATAGAAGAAGCAACGATAGTAAACGGTAATGTGACAGTATATGCAGTATGGGGCTATGACAGCAATGAAAATGATATACCAGATGTACTGGAAGATACCTGCAGTCTAATAGTAAAAAATGCACCAACAACAGTAGTGACTCCGGACCAGACACCGATAAGCGGGGAGACCTTGGTTGGTATAGAACTAAACTGGTTTGCAGGAACGCCACAGCGTGGTTGGCATTTCCTAGGATGGACAGAAGATATATCTGCTCTTACAGTTGGACAACAGGCAACAGGCAACTTTGTTGAGGCTCAGCTTCCGACAACTATGCCTACAAAAGTTGTAACAATCTTTGCAATTTGGGGAGACAGACATGGTAACTTCGGTCAACCTGATTCACCAATCATTATTGATGTAGACGATGAGCGCAACATAGAGATTACAGTTCCAGAAGGCGTATATCCCGAAGTTGAAAACGATGGACCTTATACAGAAGGTGATATTATAGTTACCTTCCCATCTGGAACAAATCCAGACGATATAGAAATTAATCTTCCGAATGGATATTGGGATTACGAAGTAAACACTGAGCCAGAAACTGGTGACATCATTGTAGTGATTACCCCGCCTGATAGCCTCATAGTAGTGGAAGTAGACGAAGAAGGCGAAACAACAGTAACAATTCCGCCAATCTTTGAAGGCACAGAATACAAAATAGGCGAAGATGAAGACGGCAATATCACAGTAACGTTCCCGCCTGGAACCGACTCCAACGATATCGTAGTTAACCTTCCGGACAACAACTGGAATTATGACATCATCAAAGACAAAGATGGGAATATCATTGTGGTAATCACGCCTCCGGGTTTACATATGGTTCGATTCTATAGAAATGTTGTTCCAGGAGACCTGCACGCAATGAAATACGTTCAAGCGGGACGTACGGTTACACCTCCGCAAGACCCAGTGCGAAATGAAGTTCATATGATACCTATGTTGATAGCTTCTGCACCGGAACAACCAGTAGAAGATTTGGAAGCAGAAGACGAAGAGAAAAAGTATGAAGGTTATGAAATCAACAATGAAGAAGACATTTTGGAAGACAACGAAATAACCACAGAAGACGTTTTGGAGGACAACGAAATAACCACAGAAGACGCTTTGGAAGGCAAAGAAATGACTACGGAAGACGAGACGATAGATCTGACAGACGAAATGATCTATGAATCAGTGTTATCACACGGTGAAGAAGATGAACTTATCGAAGGCTCAAGCTACACAGAACCGACAGAATATTTGTCACCAGAAATGTTTGAGTTAGTGCCAATGATGACCGGATACACATTTTTGGGGTGGTACACAGAGCCAAACACGGTGCTGGGGACACAATTTGATTTTGGAACACCAATTACAGGCCCACTAGACCTCTACGCAGATTGGCTTGCCGGTGGTCCAGGTAGAACACACACAGTATTATTCTGGCTAAACTATGGGATAGGAAACCTGCATTATGCAGCATTTGTGGTTGACGGAGAAAGTCTAGTAGCACCAAGTATCCCGACTCGCGAAGGATATAACTTTATCGGTTGGTTTGCAGATGCACAGGCAACACAGGAATTTACAGCCTTTGGTGTGCTATCATCAGATGTTGAAATGCGTATTGAACTATATGCAGGGTGGGAAGCCGTTGCAGCCCCTCCCCCTACTCCACCACCTCCACCCCCTACACCATCGCTTCCTCCGTCGCTACCATCGGGAGCTTGGAGTGTACCTTCTGTAATGGAGATAGAGGAAGAGACATTGGCGTTAGCAGAGATCAGCGGAGCACACCACGCATACCTGATTGGTTTTGCAGACGGAACAATTCGTCCTGGAGCTGAAGTGACGAGAGCTCAAGTTGCGACAATATTCTTCAGACTAATGTCTGACGAACAACGTACAGTTCAATGGAGCCAGACAAATTCGTTTACTGATATTCAGTTAAGTAACTGGCATAACAACGCGGTATCCACGACAACAAAATCCGGAATCTTTGTAGGAATGCCGGATGGCACATTCCAACCTGACCGTGCGATAACCAGAGCGGAGCTCGCAGCAACGATAGTAAGATATATGGGAGTATTGCCAAACTACAGTGTCGCACAGTTTAATGATGTCGCAGGGCACTGGGCGGAAGCGTATATAAATGCAGCGGCACTAAATGGATGGGTTATAGGTGATTCCGGACTCGGCGGAGCGTTTGATCCTGACCGACTAGTGACGAGAGCGGAAGCGACAGCAATGATAAACCGCGCGTTTGACCGTCTGCCGGAGGGCTCGGAAGACTTACTGTCTGAAATGCGTACATTCCCAGACAATGAAAATCAGAATGCATGGTATTATCTGCACATTCAAGAAGCTGCTAACTCTCACACCTTCATAATGAAGGCTGATGAAATCCATGAGACATGGTTAGAGTTGCTAGTGCCGGAAAGACAATGGGTGCTTCTGGAACGTCCTAGCTCAAGGCCAAGTGACATCCTCGTTGGCGCAATGCCGATATTTGAGATGGCGGAAGAAACACCTGTTGCGTAGGAAGCTGACGACGATTATGAGTCATATGTAGACAGGCAACTTGATAAAGAAGCGGATGAAACGAACAAGATAAAAAAATCCGAAGCTGAAGAACTAAAAAGCGCTGCATGGCGCAAACAATCCAAGCATAGGGTTGCGGCACACGTCGCAGCCCTATGTTATAAATATTAGCGCAGGGAGCTTGTTTTAATCAGAGAAAAAGAATACAATATAGCGGCACAATTCTAACTTAACTTGGAGGCAAAGTTGAAATCGTTTTCAAAAAAAGTTTATGAAATAGTGGAACAGATTCCTTTTGGGCAGGTATTATCTTATGGTGATATTGCCCGCCTCTTAGGAAGCCCACGGGCGGCACGGCAGGTGGGTTGGGCTATGCGCAACTGTCCAGGTGATTTGCCTTGGCAGCGCGTTGTTATGGCGGATGGGACAATAACCGGAGGGGAATTTGCCGAAATGCGAAAGGCACTCCTTGCCGAAGAAGGTGTGCCTTTTCTTGATGATGGGCGAGTGGATATGAACGTCTGTCGCTGGTTAAGTTTAGGCTAGACTTTTTATGAAAGCCTGTTATTGGCTGGATTAGACAAGCCTTTTTACTACAAATACCCCAACAATTATTGCCGTAACTAAGCTGGCAAAAAACATCCACAAAAACCAAAACTCTGGCAAGGGCAAGCCTGTGGTGAGCATCTGTGCGGATTGAAATAGCCTGATATGAAATGATTGAGGATTGTCAAGAAAGGCTGTGGAAAATAACGTGCCAATAATTGTTGCTGGGGCAGATATAGAAAGCAGGATGGCAAGCTCGCGCATAGCAATAAGTCGTAGAGGATGCGTTTCTGGATGCAATAGATTGCCGTTGTTTTTGCGACGGATGAGCGTAAAAGCATATATTATGAAAAGTGTAGCGACTAACAATACAAACGACAGTACAAGATGGAGGATTCTCCAAGTCTGCTCTTGTCTAGATATTCGTCGAAAAGCATCGGGCAACTCCAAACCATCTGCTATATAATAGGTTTCTATGTAACTTGCTGTATTAAGGGTCATCATTAATTCCGTGGCGCGAAAAACAAAAAAGCTGACAACAATTGTCAAAATTACTATTCGCAAAAAATTACGCAAGCTCCACATCAAAGCGGTACGACAATTCATTTATACTTGATTCCCTTCGATTTGTAATGATGAAGATTGAATCAAAATTGTACCACAAATAAGCTGCAGGCTCAAGGAAAAGTGATAGCATTTTCGATCGACAAATAGGGCGCGCTGTGGTATATTACTAGTTGTCGAAGGATGATCCAAACTGACATAAATGGAACATAGGAGATGCTTACACCTTGATAATAGGTAATATAGAAGTAAACTCAAAGCTTGCATTGGCGCCGATGGCTGGAGTTACAGATATGGCATTTAGAACAATTTGCCGAGACTTGGGTTGCGGGTTGTTGTATACTGAAATGGTGAGTGCCAAGGCACTTGTCTTTAAAGATAAAAAGACAAAAGCGTTGCTGCAGATCGGAGAAAATGAATCACCTATAGGAGTACAGATTTTTGGTAGCGACCCGGTGTGTATGGGAGAGGGTGCCGCGTTTGCAATGGAGATTTCGGGCGCTGATTTTATTGATATTAACTCAGGCTGCCCCGTGGGGAAAGTTGTTAAAAGCGGAGATGGAAGTGCACTAATGAAGGAGCCGGACAAGGCCCAAAGAGTAATTGAGGCAATAGTCAAAAATGTCAGATGCCCTGTAACAATAAAAATTAGAAAAGGCTGGGACAAAGGTAGTGTCAATGCTGTTGAATATGCAAAAATGTGTGAGGCAGCAGGTGTTTCAGCCATAACGGTCCACGGCAGAACACGTGTTCAAATGTATGCGGGGAAAGCCGATTGGAGCATAATTCGCGAGGTTAAAAATGCGGTGAAAATTCCGGTTATTGCAAATGGCGATGTTTTTGAGCCGGAAGATGCGGCAAAGATCTTAGCTCAAACAGGATGCGATATGGCTATGATTGCGCGTGGATCGTTTGGTAACCCATGGTTATTTCAGAGAGCAAAATCATATCTTGCAGGAGAAAAAATTCCACCATTGCCTCCTATAAAAGAGCGTGTGAAAACGGCAATGCGACAGTTTGAGATGGCAGCTCAATATAAAGGGGAGCATATTGCCTGCTTAGAAGCACGAAAGCACTATGCTTGGTATCTGAAAGGTGTTCCACATGCCGGATATTTCAAGGGGCAGATTATGAAGGCGTCAACACTGGATGATTTGAGGAAAATAACTGATGGTATCGGCAGAGAGCTTAAAGACAGTTCGCCTGATAGCCGAGACGGGCAGTGGCATTAGGCGTTACTTGGCACAAAGCTGCCATTCCCCCTGCAAAAAAGGCAAACACAGCGAAGTTTGTGAGGACGAGATGGAAGAACTTGAAATAATTAAAAAGGTTCTTGGTGGTGATACCGATGCTTTTGAAGAGCTTGTATTGGCTAACCAAAAGAATGTATATAATCTTGCTCTCAAGATGACTAAAAACGAAGACGATGCACTGGACATATCGCAAGAAGCATTTATCAAGGCATATCGGCAGTTGGGGATTTTTCGAGGGGAGAGCAAATTGTCTGTGTGGCTGTACAGGCTGACATATAACCTGTGCATTGATTTTTTGCGCAAAAAATCAAAATCACAAGTTATCTCGCTAAGTTCATATCAGGATGATAGTGGGGATTCTTTCGAAATGGAGTTGCCGGATGTAAGAGAATTGCCCGAAGATAATTTAGCACGTAAAGAGCTGCGAAATGAAATAGCAGAAAGTATTGAAAAGCTTGGACAAAGCCATAGGGAAATACTTATTATGCGTGAAATGAATGATATGAGCTATATGGAAATTGCTCAAACGCTGGGAATTAGCGAGGGAACCGTCAAATCAAGAATAGCCCGGGCACGGCTTAATTTGGCAAATATTCTTGTAGAAAATGGAACTTTTTCAGAAAATTATCGTCAAAATAAGCAATAAGAAATATAAACAGATGAGGAGGTGGAGTGACATGAATAATTGTATGAAGATGTCGGAATTAATCAGTGCGTACATTGATAACGAAATATCGGATTCTGACAGTAAAACGCTGGACGCGCACTTAGCTGTTTGTGAAAGTTGCTCTGCCATTATGAAACTTTATAAGGAAATGTCTATTGCTGTCGCAGATTCTATGACTCCTGTACCGGATAGTTTTTGTGAGAGCGTTATGGGGAAAATTTTTGATGAAAAAGACGGTCTGCATAGTGAGGTTTATGCTGAGTCAGTAAACATCGATTCGAAGGGTAAAAAAGAGAAAAACGGGATAACCTACTTTAAAAGATATCTACCGGCTGTTGCTTGCTTCGTAGTAATTTTGTTAGTTTTGCCCTTTGCCCACAATCTTAGAAATCAAACAAACTATGACGAGCCGATATGGGTTGACGATGGCACAATGTCGGAAAGTTTTTCAGTCGAAGAGGATGAGCAGATGGTTATAGTTCCGTCAATGGCTGATATGATGCCTACTCCCGGCGGTAGTTCAGGAGATGCCGATGATGTTGCGCCTGTGCCACCGACACTTTGGCAGGATGCAGCGCCCTCGCCGCCCACGGAACAGGCTTCTATAGAGCATGTGGAAAGGCATGATATTATGGATGTAGAGAATCGGAGCGCAGTTGCTGCAATTCCGCCGACAGCGGAGTCGGAGCCGGTTGATGTCGGAACGCAAGCGACGGCAAGATCTCATGTTGGCGTTTTCGGAAGTGATGAACAGGAAGTTTATGCAGGCAGCGTTCCTGAGAGGGCGATGCAAAATATTGAAGGTATGGACCTTGACTCTGTTATTGCTTTTGAACAACTTGTTAGAGGAGCTTATGTGTGGATAGAAATTACCGGGCAGCTTCCCTCTACGCTGAGGCAGCATGAAGCGGAACCCGTGGGTGAGTGGAGTGTGTGGGAGCAGTTGTTTACAATTTCACGAGAAGAAGCGCAGCTGTTAATTGAAGGAATCCACGGACATGAAGGTGTGACAGTAACTCAAGGGGATATAGACAGTGAATATGCGGTAGTGCTGTTTGCGTCAAGCAATTAATACAATTCGCGGAGAAGATGGGCAGGCTATATCACAACGAAAGTTGAGATGCAGCCTGCCGAAACGTAAGGCGATAAAGGAATTCCTTGTGTCAAAAAAATAACCTCCTTTTCTTTGTTTCGGCTGCTATATAGGCGCTCTATATTGAAATATTAATAATTTACATCGTCTTTTACAATTGACGTATGCACAGAAGTTGTGCTAGCATGGGGTGTGAATAGGGTGTGAATAGGGCTGCGGTTGAACAGTTGCAAAAATTTGTATGCTGACTTTCAAAGAATTAAAAACTTAAATATGTAGGTTGCTTTATGGATTCCTGGGAGGAAATCTGATGTGGTTTGATGAAATTTATGAAACACTAAAAGGCTTAAACGCCATTTCAATAACGGTTCGACTGGTACTTGCCATGATTTTGGGTGGTATTATAGGGTTGGAGCGAGGTATAAAAAGAAGGCCAGCTGGAATGCGGACATATATGCTTGTTTGCATCGGAGCGACATTAGTAATGATTACAAATCAATATCTGACAAGTGTTTTCCCGTTCTCTGACCCTGCACGTATGGGTGCACAAGTGATAAGCGGAATAGGCTTTTTGGGTGTTGGAACAATAATAATTACTCGTGACAGACAGGTAAGAGGTCTAACGACTGCCGCTGGACTGTGGGCAAGTGCTTGTATGGGTCTTGCTATTGGTGTGGGGTTTTATACCGGGGCTCTTATTGGGATGGCCTTTATATTTTTTGTGACTACTGTAATGCACAGACTAGATACAGAGCTTGTGAGACGTTCGCGTGCTATGGAAATTTACATGGAAGTAATCGACTCATCGCATATTTATAAGATTTTAGATTATTTGCGTGATAATGGCTTTAAGATTACATATATGGAAGTAATGCGCCCAAAATATGGGCAAGAGAACTATGGAACGAAAGTCGGTTTGCTCATATCGTTATATCTTCCTACGAGGAAGGTTCATTACGAAGTTATCTCCAAAATCGGTGCACATGAAAGCGTAAGTTTTGTAGAGGAAGTCTAGGATATAGAGTTTACCAAGGGTTAGTTCACCAAATGTTCATAAAAACGATGGTGACAAAATCAACCTCTTGCGGGTCCTGAATATATGGGGTTGAAGTTGGCGAAAATAGTCCAAATTCTGCATATTATAGGCTTAGGAGAGGTAGTATGGTTAAACTTGTGAGGAAAATAAAGGCTTTAGGTGGGGTGAGCCTATTCAGAAAGAGCTTTAGAAAATTTACAGCGTTACTGTTAGTGGTGCTTATGACTTTAAGCAGCTTCAATGTTGTCTATGGGCAAACTCCTATGACCCTTGCCGAGAGTCAATCGCTGCATGTTGCGATTATTCCGGATCTTCGAGTGATACCTCAGACCATGTGGAGCGATTGTCCGTGTTCAGCTGCCGCCGTAATTGCCGATAGACGTATGACGGCGGAGAGTCAAGCGATATTTGAAGCGGTTATCGCTAATCTAATAACTGAAGCACCTGATGTGGTGCTTGTTCCCGGTAATCTTGCCCGTAGCGGTGAATACCGTGCCCACAGATTTGTAGCGGAAAGACTTGCCTATCTGCAAGCAGCGCTGCCAGATACAACGATACTTGTCATAAGCGGAGAGGGAGACATAAACAACTCACAAGCACATGACTTTTCTGTTTGCCCGCCTGTACAAACATCTTCAGTGACATTATCCGAGTTTAGGGAGATTTATGCGGCGTTTGGTTTTAGTGAATCTTCAAGTGTGTACTTTGTTCCGGCAAGCGGCGAAGCGGGGAGCCTTTCTTACGCGGCTCGTCCTGCGGATGGGTTTACAATAATTGCTATAGATACAGGAACTGGTTTTATCTCAGACGAGCTTTTAAGCTGGGTGTTGGCGCAAGCGGAAGAAGCCAGGAACAGAGGAGACACTGTAGTAACCTTTATGCATCACAACCTTATCCCTCACTTTTCCATGCAGGCGGAGCTTATGTCAGGTTCGCTTGTCAACAATTTCCAAGAAATCGGAAAGGCATTTGCGGAAGCTGGAATGCGCTATGTATTTACAGGTAATTTGCATGCGCAAAGTATATCCGAACTTACTACGCAGAGCGGCAACACGGTATTTGACATACAAACTGGTTCACCAATTGTATTTCCATCACCTGTAAGATATGCTACTTTTACAAGAACATTAAATAATAGCGGTGTATTGGTGGAAAGAGAAGTAAATATTAATACCAGAAACATTATGGAGATAGATTTCAACTGCCCTGTGACCGGGGAAAAAATAACCAACCTTCATCAGCCATATGGTTATGGTTGGAACAACTCTCTTAGCAGAGAAATGTTAGATGGATTTATTCAAGAGTTGTTGGGAGAAGATATCCTAAATCTGTCTGGTATTATAGGAGACTTGCTGGATGTAGAGTTTACAAACAATCAAGGGCGCACCCACACAGGATTGCGCGCAATAGTAGAAAGTGCGCTGCCTACACAAAATGAGAATGGCGATATGATTAGCAATGATGCCGGGGATATGGTTATTGATGCTTTGCGCTCAGTGCTTCCAATTGATTTGGATGGACTGGTGACTGTTATTGACCAACCGGCACAGTCAAGGTTCAGGTTAAATGCTCTCGGTGGTGTCGGGGGAGTGAACATAACTTATCAAAATATGAGAACGCACTTTATTGATTCGGTTTTTAATCAGCTTAATGATCTTTTAGCAGATGAGGAGTTTGTTGATGGTTTGTTGGATCGTATTCTGACAGGGTTGCTGGATATGGTGATTCATGCTGATGGTGAAAACGAATATTCTATTTTTGATTTTATACAATACGTATACCTTTCATTTTTGGGCGGTGATGCCGTAAGTACATCATGGGTAGATGCGATTACCGAAGGTCTTGAGGATGGGAGCGTTACGCTCAAAATGGCAGATTATTTGGTGGAACTCTTGGTCTTGGAAATCAACGATTTGCTAAATAGTATTACAATTAACACTGGCGGGCTTATCACGGCTGACACCGGCCTTGCTGCTATAACAAGTGCACCTCTAAGAGTGTTAGTGTTAGCCTTGTTGGGAAATCCTGCAAATCTTGGTGGCCTTTTAAATACTTTTGGTATGAATATCGAAGATTTATTGGGAGATGTCAGCGGAGATTTAATCCCTGCTGATGTGTTAGATGAATTGGGTGGAGTCGTATTAGGGTTAGCAACGTCACTTTTGACAGGCTCTAATTCTGCTCACAGCGACAATAACACGATAATACGTTGGGTTGCGCCTCTTACAGAAAAATGGAATGTAACCTTTGATCTAAACGGCGGTACATTGGTGAGTGGTCAGTTAATACAATCTGTTGAAAATGGCAATGATGCTGTACCTCCGACAGTAGAGCGCACGGGCTATACGTTTGCAGGCTGGGATGAGGAATATACAAATATTACAGGAAACATGACATTAATCGCCCAGTGGACCGCAATTCCGCCAGCCATATGGACAGTGACGTTTGATCTAAACGGCGGTACATTGTTGAGTGGTCAGCTAATACAATCCGTTGAAAATGGCGATGATGCAGTACCTCCGACAGTAGAGCGCGCGGGCTATACA
>Ga0209755_10007022_pt1 | contig 12296 bp, 12 predicted proteins | sample TergutCo191P1_FD_187301 | JGI IMG/M metagenome (GOLD analysis project Ga0209755, IMG submission 187301) | Cornitermes sp. P1 segment gut microbial communities from Petit-Saut dam, French Guiana - Co191P1 (SPAdes) (version 2) | ecosystem: Host-associated > Arthropoda: Insects > Digestive system... | reverse complement strand
AGTCGTTTAAGACATCACCCAACGCCGGATTTTAAAATAGAGAGTGGAATAACTAGCTACCTCGGGGTTTTATTGTCTTTTTTCTCTGTCTGGTAAATTTCTTAAATATTATAGCTTAGACTAGTTGCATTTAAAAGCAGCTAAATTGCAGCGTTTAAGACATAAAAACGCCAATACTAAAAATAAACAATGCCCGGGGTTTCTTTTGCCCTTTTTTTCTCATTTGGTGAATTTTTTAAATATTTATAGCTAGTTGCAATTTATGAACGAACATTTGTTTTTACAACAAGTGGTGTCATCCCAGCGCGTGACGCCGGGATCTATAGCCCTTCTGTCCGATAACTATATGTTGTTGGTATCCAGTTACTGCAAGATCCATCCTTTGTCTTGTTTGGATTATTATAAGAAGGGCTATGGGTTAATGGAGCAATGCTCCATTAACCACCTGCTACGCCAACCACAGCAGGTGAAAAGTCTTTATGCGACTCAACCTTTACTTGCTCAAGAGAAGGGTTTTCATGTTTACCTTCCACTTGCTTAGTCTCAGAAGGATTTTCATACTTACTCTTCACTTCTTCAAAAAAGTTTGATTGACCGAAAGCATACCCTACTAAGTTAGCAGCGTAATATTGAACATTACCTAAAACTGCAGAGTTAATTCGTCCTAGCATTTTTGAAGGATAGTAAAAGAGAGATACGTCATTGTTTGATCGGAACTCCCTTTCATCTGTTCTATAAATAGCTTTATGGTAACCATCTATTTTATGAACAGCATATCCTTCCGGTGCTGATACTCTCAATTGTGCGCCCACGTGGGCATAACCAAACGAACCAGGTGATACTGCTGGCACTGGATCTTGCCTATGCTGAGTTACTCTTATAGTTGTTCCCTGAAGAGCATCATTGTAAATTTCACTAGCAGTAAGATCAAAAACTCTCGGATCACCAAAAGTTGCAACATGAATATCTTTAGCCTCCTCTGTTTTGTTGAGACATAAAGCAGCTATTTTAGCAACAGCTCCCCCCATGCTATGACCTGTGAGATTAATTTTAAAATCTTTGATTTCTAATCCTTGCTCTTCAGCATAAGATTTTAAAATACCATAAAGATTAGACCATGAATCTGTAAATGCGTTGTAAAAGCCACGGTGGATTCTTCCACCTTCAGGTAAAAGTTCTGAGGTAGTAAAAAATGCGTTTACATCAGTTATTATGTCATCAAAGTCTTTAGTACCATGATAGGCTATAGTTATTTCCCTATCTTTTGCAAAAACAAAACCAGCACACTTTCTACTACTGTAATAAAATGGAATAATACTATAACCTTCTTCAATAAACTCAGCTTTAGTTTTATACCCTCCTTTAGATAATATCGGGTCGTTATTACCATAGGCCATCTTAGAGAAAGTGCACATCTCCAATAATTTCTCTTTATTGAACCCTGCAATTTCTACAACACTTTCACCTGTTTGATCAGGCAAGGAATGTACTTCATTCGGGTCACGGGGATTTATAAATTCATAATCTCCTCCAAGGAACTCAAATTCATCATCATATTCTTCTATCCCATTATCATCGCCTGATATTGAACTTACGTCGCTTGTACTGGTATTTGTGATACCAAGCCAATTGCGTAGAAAACTAAAATCCATATAAAATACCTCAATATCTATCTAAATAACTTTATTAACTATACTATAAATCTATACTGTTGTCAACAGTTATTTTTTTAATATTTTAATAAATGTTGAAATATTTTATGGGAGCTTTTTATTCTTAACTATATTTTATCATGGAAAATTTTTACTTCCGCAGAGTGAGCAGTAGAGTTATAATGCAGGTAACAGGCAAACCTCTGTGCTAAGTTTTAGTTAATATGCACGCTAGGGATATTAAAAAAGTTGTTCTTAAGATGTTGCATTTTACTTTTGTTTCAGCTATAAGGTTGCTTTAAGTTGAACTTTCAACATTTTTGTACTATTTACGTTTAAGATAATGATTTTGAAATTTTTTGGGGGCACTTCATGAAACAATCTACCTACACTAGAACTGCTCTAGCTTCTTTATTGACTTTATGTTCTTTCGGCGGTTTTGCTGCTGACTTTTCTGATGAAAGTATAAAAAAGCAAGAGAGCGCAGTAACTTCTGGAAAAATGGAAGTTATGAAAACATCAAATAAAAAACTAAAAGAGAAAATGGACAGGATATGTAATGCTGATCCAAAAAAGAAAGCTGAAGAGCTTAAGAAAAAAGAGGAACTGAAGCTAACGGCCGAGAAAAAGAGAAAAGAGGAGCTAGCTGAGAAAAAGAAAAAAGAGGAGGCAAAGCTAGCTAGCAAGGAACAAGCAAAACTGGCAAAGGATTCAAAAGCAAAAACTCTCAATGTTAAGAACTCTAATATAGAAAGTTCAAAAACTAAGAGTACTAAAACTCAGAAAGCTAAAGATGTAAAAGCTGTTAGCAAAAATGAGGAAAAAGGTAAAGCCAGTCCTGTTGTCTCAGTTGGTGGCGTTGATATTATCGATACCAACCAAGGAAAAAGTGGTTTGAGAATAACTTTTGGTGGTGTTGTTGATGCTCAAGGTTATGGTAAAGCAGGACCAAGTGACGAAGGGTATAAACGCTATAACATTAAGGCAGGCAAGTCTGTAGATTACTATAAAATTGAGCCTGATAAAATAAAAGGAGCAAATCCATTATTTCCTAGAGGAATAGGAAATATCGGTGATTATAGTGAAAACATGGGTATGATTGCAGATGCAATATTGCACCTCAGAGCTGAAAACAAAAATGAAGATTTAGGTCTTCTCTATGGTGCTGATGTGCAATTTCACGTTCCAGTTACTGAAGGCAAAGGAGCTTCGCAAGGTGTAAATGCTGCAAGAGGCAGAAGTGCACATGTGTTTTTGAATTCAAAATATGGTGACTTAAAACTTGGTTATCAGTTTGGTCCTGAGGCTCTAATGAGACTTGATGCGACAAGAATTGCAACTGTTGATGGAGCTGCAGATAGTGACTGGTTCAGAAAAGTGAACTTAGAAGGAAGCGCTGCAACCTTCCCATTCTACGTAACACCGCGTCTTTACACTGAAAGCTTCTCAAGTGAAAGCGAAAGGCTCTCTTTCCGTATGGCTGGAAAGTATAATAAAGGTGTGATGACTACACTGCCGTTTAGAATCGCTTACTACTCACCGAGTTACATGGGTGCAAGATTTGGCATCAGCTACTCACCTCGCTATGAGAGTAGTTTATTTAGTGTGAGTGATAGTATGAATGCTAATCCTTTCAAAGAGGAAATTGATAATATTACTAATACATTTTTAGAAGCTGGTAAACTCATTGTTCCTAGTAACTTCACTAATGACTCTGAAGTTAAAGAAAAACTGGAGAAGACATCTGGTCTTAATAAAGTTACTGTCGATAGTAACGGTACTTTTTCAGCAGCTGAATTAGATAAAGCAATTGCTGCCCTTAATCTAAGCATTGTAGAAGCAAATGGTTTAAACCCGCAAGATGGGAAAGGCCTGAAAGATAAGTATGGTGCTGACGATACAGAAATAGGAAATGTATTTCGCGAAGCAAAAGTTGCTTCTGATGATCTCAGTACTGCAATCAAAACTAAGCTAGGGGATCCACAGTCCGGTAATGTTACCATACGTGACTTAACCTCAAAAGTAAATGAAGTTCTGGAAGAAAAGAGAAAGGAAAGGGCAGATATTAAAACTGTTAAGTCAAAGGTTAAGGAAGCATTTCGTGATAAAGTTGTAAATACAATGTTGTATGAAGGTACAGCGGGTTCAGCTATCAGGCACGTCGGTCCAGATTATGAGCACATAATAAGCGCTGGTGCGTCATATGAATATGACTTTAGTCAGCATAATATAAAAGTCAAAACTTCTGTGGTTGGTGAATATAGTAAAGCAAAGGAACCAAATAAAGATAAGCATCTTTATAAGGAATTTGTGGAATACAATAACCTGATGGGCGTAAATTTGGGTGTAAGCGCTGACTATAAGATCAACGAAGATCAAGGCGTGAAGCTCGCTGCCTCTTTTGCATATTTGGGCAAGTCTGGTCAACCAAAGGATATTAAGCAGTTAGACGATAATAAGTACGAACAAATTAAGCCAAAAGATACTGCTAGTCAAGATAATCCAGATTATGCAAGAATTACAGGCTTAAAAGCTCAGTTTGATGGAGATGATAAAAACACCATGTATTGGACTGCGGGTGCTGGCTATCAATATGAGAGCTTCTACACAAGCTTAACATACTTTGGTAGTAAAATGAGTGATGGAGATAAGCTCCATGATGTTGCACTTGGTGTTCAATATGATCTCTCTCCTGCTTGCAGTAAGAGCAAATTTGTTCCTTATGCAGCCCTTCATTACTTTATGACTGACGAGAAGCAAGCTGACAGTTATAAGATTACAAAAAAGAATAGTAACGAAGTAGCACCTTCTAACAAAGGAGTTCTCTTCCTCACTGGCGTAAAGTTTTCTTTCTAGTTGGCTAATAATACACACCACAGATGTGGTGTGTATTCACTTCCAGTGGCGCTTTCAAAATTATTTATATTGAAAAATCTCCAATATATGGTATAATAGTTTAAAATGGAAGTAACAATATCATGGGTATAACAGTAAATCTCGATGGAGAATTTGAGAAGATAGTGCAGTCTCATTCCATATTACAAAATCGTTCCATGCCACAACAAATCGAGCATTGGGCTAGAGTTGGTCAAATTGTTGAAGACAATCCTGAGTTGAGCTATAACATCATTAAAGAAATCTTGTCAGGCATTGAAGATGCTAAGTCAGGTGATGTTGAGGAGTATAAGCCTACAAAACTTTGAAGATTCTTCTCACCAATACTTTTAAGCGGTCAATGAAGAAGCTGCACAAACTTGAGGAAGCTATCAAACAGATACAAGATAATCCATATATCGGGGAGCTAAAGTCAGGTGACCTTGCGGGTGCTCGTGTGTACAAATTTTCTATTTTTAATCAACTTAGCTTATTTGTATAATGAACAAAATAATGAGTTAACACTTCTTGCACTTGCTCCACACGAAAATTTTTATAGAGATCTGAAGAAGCGAGTATAGCCATAGGCGAGGCAATTACTGCAGTCATTTTTTTCTTACCATTGTATTTTAGGAGGTTTTTATGCAAACCACGTTAAAAAACCATTTAGCTGGAGAGTTACTTACCATTGCTACATGCTGGAAATTAACGCTTGCAGGTGGAAAAGTAATGGGATTCACTGATTATGATGAGGATTTGAGCATTGATAATATACTCTACAAATCTTCAAGTGGATTTACAGCTAGTAGCATAATATTAAACAGCGACTTGAAGACTGATAACCTAGAAATTGAGGGAATATTAAATAGCGATGACATTAAAGAAGAAGAGGTCTTGTCGGGAAAGTATGACTTCGCAAACATTGAAGTATTTCTTGTGAATTATAAGGATTTGAGTCAGGGAACAATGAATCTGCACTTGGGAACTTTCGGTAAAGTAACTTTAAATAACGGAAGATTTGTTGCTGAAACTAGAGGACTCGCGACAAAGCTTGAGAGGAGCGTAGCAGAATTATATTCCCCTGTATGCAGAGCGCAATTTTGCGATGGTAAGTGTAAAGCCGATGCTAAAAAGTTCAGTAGAATAAGCACGATTACTCAAGTGATAGATGAAAGAAGATTCGAAGACACTAATTTAACTGAGAGCGATGGATATTATAAGCATGGGGTAGTGAAATTCTTTGATTCAGCAACACACGCAGCATTTGAAGGTATAGTGAAGGAACACAGAAATAAAGTAGTCACATTGTTTACTTCGCCTCCATACCAAATTTCTGCTGGGGATAAATATTCAATACTCGCAGGTTGCGATAAAACATTTTCAACTTGTAAAAACAAATTCCACAATACTGTAAATTTTCGCGGTGAACCCTGTGTACCTGGTTTTGAACTTGCTCAGCAGCACAATTTTCAATATTATAAGTAGTGTGGAAAGGTGGCTGAGTGGTCTAAAGCACACGCTTGGAAAGCGTGCACATATGAAAATATGTCGGGGGTTCGAATCCCCCCTTTTCCGTGTCGTATGCATGCGAGAATAAAAACATGAAAAACATAATGCTAATTGGTGGTGGAGTTGGAAATGCAGTATTGTTTTCAATAGGAAAGGCCTGCCTTGAAAATAATAATAAAGTTTTATACTTTGCTGGCTACAGGAAATTAAGTGATGTATTTAAACAAGCACTGATAGAACGTGCATCAAGCGTGACAGTTTGGGCATGCGAGGAAGGATTAATAAAAACAAGCAGAGATCAAGACAAATCCTTTCATGGTAATATAGTTGACGCAATAATCTCTTATCAAAGGGGAATATTAGGTGATATCACAATTAATTTAGATGCTATAGACAAAATTATTACTATCGGTTCTGATAAAATGATGAAGGCCGTAAATGAAGCGAGAAAAACAATTTTAGGACCATATTTGAAATCTAGCCACATGGCAATATCGTCAGTTAATTCGCCTATGCAGTGTATGATGAAAGAAATCTGCGCTCAGTGCGTGCAGCGGCATGTAAATATGAAAACAGGAGAAGAGAATTATGTATATAGTTGCAGCAATCAAGATCAGGATATGGAGCTTGTTGACTTTGATTTTTTGAGTGAGCGCTTGAAACAAAATAGCTTACAAGAAAAACTCACTGCAAAATGGATAGACCATGTTCAAAGATATTAAACAACAAAAAAAGGAAATAAGAGAGCAATATAGGGCTATAAGAAAAAATATTGATGAGAGCTACGCAGCAAATTCTCTCGTTAATCTCTTCAATCAGAACTTAAGTCACATTAAAGGCAAAACAATTGCAGCTTACATTCCAATTGATGGGGAAATAAATGTTTTACCTTTGATGCATAATTTGCTCAATTTAGGCTATAAAGTGGCAATTCCTGATGAAAACAAGCCACTGAGGTTTAAGGAATGGAACAAAACAGGTAAAAATATAATCCCCGACACGATTATCACTCCAATCATTGCTTTTGATAATCATCTTAATAGATTGGGTTTTGGTGGTGGTTGGTATGATGCTGCAATAAAAGAACTGCGGCCACTTGGAAAAATATTTATAGGTGTAGCTTATGAAAAACAATATTGCAAAAACCTGCCAATAGAAGAACACGACCAAAAATTAGATATTGTAATCACTGAGACACGTGTTAGGTATAAGGGACCCTTCTAAAATCTTTAAAATATCAGTTGCACAGTAAACCCGATCTCTCTTTCCCTCAGAAGTTTGTGAAACAATGCCTAAATCTTCAAGTTTCATGACTGCCCTTTGGGCTGTTGTGAATGCAACACCTAAGTTTTCAACTATTCTCTTTATAGTAAAGTAAGGGTTTACAGCTAAATATCTTATAATATCACTCGCAACTCCTTCGGTTTTAGAACTTTGCCAACCTGTAATTAAATTGTTAATTTGTTCTGCCCTTGATAATACGTCCAACGATTGCAACGCTACACCATTTAAGAAATAAGAGAACCAATCATGCCACGTACCTTTGCTGCTTATATTGTAAAGTTGTGTATAGTACTCACTTTGCGTAGCTTCGAAAAATGCGCTTAGATATAACAAAGGCGATGATAATAACTTTCTTTCGATAAGGAGTAATGTTATGAGTAGACGTCCAATACGCCCATTGCCGTCCGAGAACGGGTGAATTGCCTCAAATTGATAATGGCATAAAGCAATGTGTATGAGTGGGGGTAATGTCCTGTCATGTAGAAACTTTTCAAAAGAGTACAGGCAACCCATCAGTTCATCTGGTGTCGGTGACACATATTTTGCTGAGTTTATTGTACACCCTGGAACTCCAATCCCGTTCTGCATCCGGCGAAATTCTCCTGGAGTTGCGTGAGAACCTCTTACACCTTGCATTAGCATCCCATGAATTTCTTTAATCAACTGAAGCGACAGTGGAAGGGACTTTAGGCGTTCTAGTCCATACTCGAGCGCTGCTATATAATTGCGTACTTCTTGTAAATCATCGGGGTTGCGATCTACATTAGCACCTGCTTCTTGAGCCAAAACTTCACCAAGAGTTGCTTGGGTCCCCTCAATTCTACTTGAAAGAACTGCTTCACGTGCTATAAAGGGTCGCATGAGAAGATGAGGATTAGGCAATTTAGCCCCTTCTCTGGATAACATACCCAAAATATGATCTGCTCTGGAAAGGCTTTTGACTAAAGCATTGTCCCATTCAAATTTTGGTGGCAAGGGATTGGGTATAAATGCCTGATAACCAGCAAGTGCATTAATAACCTTACCTGATGGTGATTCTTTAATATCCATTCATTCAACTCCAGTTTTATAGTATACTTTATTTTCAAAAAAGTCAAAAATGAAAATAAGGCTTTATCTTATTTGCGTTGATGAAAATAAGAAATCTTCTTATTTTCGATTCTGTATAAAAATGAAAATAAAGCTTATCTTAATGGTGATAGATTTCTTGCATTATGGTAAGAAATTTCAGAGAGCAGATTATGCAAGAGATCTAATGATGCGGTAGATGTCATTTAAGTAGCTTGACACTAGAATCCAGTTTTCTTTACAATCCCCTTCGTGAAAGAACAAAAATGCTTATTTGTCACCATAGCCGGTTTACCAAATGCTGGGAAGTCTACGCTGATTAACAGCATTGTAGGTAAGAAGATTGCAATTGTTACTCCCAAAGTGCAAACAACGAGGACACAAATAAGGGGTATTGCAATATGCGATGACACACAAATTATTTTTACTGATTCTCCGGGGATATTTTCGGCAGAAACGAAACTTGAGAAAACTCTAGTCAAATCTGCATGGTCAGCAATCAGGGGTGATGACATCACTTTGTTGCTGGTTGATGCGAGCAATTATTTAAAAAATATAGAGAGAATCAAAACTATATTTGCGCGGCTGCAACGCACAAAAGGCAGATGCATTTTGGTTATCAATAAGATTGATCTGGTAAAAAAACCTGAGTTAAAGATGGCGTATGAACATCTGAATTTGCTTTATAGGTTTGAAAGAATTTTTACAATATCAGCATTAAAGAGTGATGGACTTTCTGATTTGATAAGTTATTTATCTGAAGTTGCGCCAGTGAGTCCTTGGTTTTATAGAGAAGATCAAATAACCGATTCCTCAACGAATTTTTTATCAGCGGAAATTACGAGGGAAAAATTATTCTTGAATTTGCGTGAAGAATTGCCATATTCTATAGCTGTCATAACTGAACAAATTCAGGAGAGAAAGGATAAGAGTTTAGTCATAAAACAGGTCATATTTGTGCTGAGGGATAGTCATAAGAAAATAGTACTAGGAAAAGATGGCAGTAATATTAAAAAAATTGGCATCGAGGCACGTGTTGAGCTGGAGAAGTTATTCGAGTGTAAAGTTCACCTGTTTTTATTTGTGAAAGTGCGGCATTGGACTGACCGTCCTGAGGAGTATATAAGCGATGCTTAATTCTTTATTGGTATTTGATATTGAGACTATACCAGATATAAGCTCCTGCAAAAATTTACTCAATATTCGTAATGATAGTAGTGTAGAAGAGAAAAGAGACGCGTTAACAAAATATCACCTCGAGATAACAAACGGACAAAACCCTTTTCTTCGTCAGCCTTTCCACCAAATTGTAGTTATCAGTTTTTTACTCTGCAATATAAACTGCAGAAATGGTTATGAAGTGTTCACACTACAGGAAATTAGGTCTGGCGGCACACTAGATTCTAGTGAAAAAGAGCTAGTGAAGGGATTTTTCAATTATATGTCAGAAAAAAGACCAAGGTTAGTTTCATTTAATGGGCGCACTTTTGATATACCAGTGCTAAAATACCGTGCTATGGTTCATAGCATTCAAGCAGAATACTTTCATAAAGCTGGTGATAAGTGGAATAGCTATAATCAAAGATACAGTAGTGATTGGCATTGCGATTTACTTGAATCCCTCTCTGATTTTGGAGCCTCCGCGAGAGTAAAAATGAACGAAGTTTGTGCAGCGCTTAATCTTCCTGGTAAAATTGGGGTTGATGGGTCGCAAGTTATGGGTTTATACGATAGCGGCAAGATGCAAGAGATTCGAGAATACTGTGAAACAGACGTAATTAACACTTATTTGATTTACTTGAGGTTTGTGCACCATCAAGGAAGAATCACTACCGAGAGCTACAATAAAAGTGTGGAAGAACTACTTTTAGAATGCGAAAAAAAAGCACATCTAAAAAAATTTAAAGAAGAATGGGAAATAACTTGCGGCGGAAAGTTTTATATTTGAATTTAGAGGACTGGAATTACACCCCCTGTGTCATCAAAGTAGCCGACATTGAGATGGCTTTGTTGCATGGCAACTAAAAAACCTAGCGGCTACTGACAAAATTCATTACAAAGCAGCGATTTGACTTTCTTTAGCTTCATTATATAATTAAATAATTGTATTTTAAGGGTTAGCGTATGGCAGAATTTCAACTCAAAAAGTTTAGCAATTTGTTTGCAAGAATAAGTGACAACATCGATTCTCGTGAAAATAAAGGCAGTCACACTGAAATTTATGAGGAAATAAAAAATCAACTGAGAGAAGAATTTAATACTGTATATGAAGAATGGAAAAATAGTAATTTTGATCCAAACTTTAGGTTCAAGTTATGCAATATTTTCAATACGATTAAAGAAACGACACTATTGAATGTTGTTATTGGGTGTAGAAAAGAAGCTGCATGCATACCGCTGGTTCAATGTTTACTAGATAAGGGAGCCAATCTTAATACAAGAGATAGCGACAATCATACCCCATTAAGTAGAGCTGTTTTAACTAAATGGGATAAAAACAAGGAAGTAGTAGCATTATTGTTGAAGAAAGGTGCAGATCCAAACTTAGTAGTAGAAGATACCTTCGGAGAAACCTCTCTACATATAGCTTGTACGACTCCTGATAATGAGAGTTTTAACTTAGGGATAATAGAACTTCTACTAAAAAACGGGGCAAATGTTAATAAAGGAGATAATTTCAAAAATACTGTTTTGCACAAAATTGCTGGACAATCATGTGAGATATCAAATGAAGTACCAACCTTGAAAAAGCAAATCCCTGAATTAATAAAACTTCTTATGAAATATGGGGCAAATATTTATGCTAGGGATAACAGGCTTAACACTCCTGCAGATTCTATTGTAAATTATGGTTGCGGCATACGCGATAAAAAATTCGCGAATTCCATAGTAGAATTTTTAGGAAGGCAAAAATATTCAACGGAGTACCACAAAAAGTTGCTCGAGTTAGTAGAACAGAATAAAGACCTTAAATCACTTGCTAGTATCATAAAAGAAAATGGTCTAATGTGTATAAGAGGCATTCAATTGTGCAGTCAAGTAATACCAAAAACATTAAAAATTCCAGGTATGAAAATTGTTGTTGAGGGTAATATTGTTGAAGGTGAGATTAAACAAGAATTCTCTCAAGGAGAAGAAAATTTTGTTGTTTATGTTAACGGTAACGGTGTTCTACAGTATTATGATTTATTTAGGGCTGTTATTTCTGTGCTAAGAAAGGATCCAACGTTGTTTAGTGGTCTAGAATCAGAATTAAGAGTTAAAGTATGGGACTATGTTTTTTGGTCGAAGAAAAACGTAGATACTATAAGAAAAGAGCTTTGGGGTGAGTACGAAGTAGATAGTACGCCTGAAACAGAGAAAAAGGAAGATAATGTCACAAAGCAGGATGTTGCACGAAAAGAGTCTAGTAAAGATGATCAAGGTACCACAATACCGAAGTTCCATGGAAAGAAAAAAACAGGAGATGTTACTGATAACAAGAAAAGAATTAATGAAACGGTAAATAGTAATGGCGGTAAGAAAGCAGTAGTTGGGCATCATCCCACTAATTCTAGTGTTCACTCTCATACAGAAACAAAAAATCCACCTATATTTTCTAAGAAACAAAAAATTGCAATTGCTATTGGTGTTGTAACTGCTTTAGCAACAGCTTTGGTATGTTATTTAGTTCAATTGCCTGTTTGGGCAATAATTGTATCCGCATTGGTAGACGGGGTTGGCGCTTATATAGTATCAAGCAAGCTCTACGATGTTTCCATCTGTAATGGTGCTGGCCAGCAGCCTGGGCTTTAAAGTGTAATGTACAACCATTTGCTTTTACAACAAATGGTATCTCAATGTCACCTTAATGATGGTGTCTTCAAGTAGCTGACACTGGGATCCAAGATACCACTTTAGTAATAAATA
>Ga0209755_10007021_pt1 | contig 12296 bp, 6 predicted proteins | sample TergutCo191P1_FD_187301 | JGI IMG/M metagenome (GOLD analysis project Ga0209755, IMG submission 187301) | Cornitermes sp. P1 segment gut microbial communities from Petit-Saut dam, French Guiana - Co191P1 (SPAdes) (version 2) | ecosystem: Host-associated > Arthropoda: Insects > Digestive system >... | reverse complement strand
TCATATGGGAATATTTAGGCATCTCAAAACTAAAAAGCAAGTTCAGTACACTACAAGAAATTGCAACAACAAAACGAACGCGAATTCGTGCGTTTAAGCGGCTGTTTTGTTAAGTGTACGCAGGTGAATGGCCGCCCCTACGTTGGTATTGCTATTCGTCTATGCGGATGATTTTTGCGCCTAGGTTGCGGAGTTTTTCGTCGAAGGCGCAGTAGCCGCGGTCGATGTGGTAGATGTCGTGGATTTCGGTTTGGCCCTCGGCGCGCAGGGCGGCTAGGATTAGGGCCGCGCCGGCGCGGAGGTCGGTGGCTTTCACTTGGGTGCCTGTTAGTTTTTCGACGCCCTCGATTATCGCCGAGCGGCTGTCGATTTTGATTTCCGCACCCATGCGCTTGAATTCGGGGATGTGCATAAAGCGGTTTTCAAAAATCGTTTCGGTGATGATATTTGTGCCGCGGGTTGTGGCCAGCATGGCTACGAATTGCGCCTGCATGTCTGTTGGGAAACCGGGATAGGGCATGGTTTTGATATCGATAGGCCGCCGCTGGCCGCCGCCTGCTATTGCTATTTCATCGCCGAATTCCTCGATTTGCACATTTGCCTCGCGCAGTTTGGCGATAGCCGGGCGGAGATGGTCGGGGACGGTATTAGTTATGCGAATATCGCCGCCGGTGGCCGCCGCTGCCAGCATAAATGTGCCTGCTTCTATGCGGTCGGGGATGATGGTGTGTTCTGCGCCATGCAGCTCGTCGACGCCGTTTATACGGATAGTATCTGTGCCGCTGCCCCTGATTTTTGCCCCGCATGCCGACAAAAAATTCGCCAAATCCACAATCTCCGGCTCAACGGCGGAATTTTGGATAATGGTCTGCCCCTGCGCCAAAACCGCCGCCATCATGATATTTTCAGTCGCGCCGACGCTGGGAAAATCCAGATAAATATTCGTGCCGCGCAGTTTTTTCGCCCTCGCACAAATAAAGCCATGCTCGGTGCTGATTTCCGCGCCCAAAGCCGCCAGGCCTTTCAAATGCAAATCCACAGGCCGCGTGCCAATAGCGCAGCCGCCCGGCAAACTAACCCGAACCTCGCCCATGCGCGCCAAAATAGGCCCTGCTACCAAAAAGCTCGCCCGCATTTTTGCGCAAAGCTCATAGCTGGCCTCGGTTTTGTTGATATTAGTATTTCTGATAGTCAGCCGCTCGTTTTTTTGATCCCAAGCGGTGCTGCCCCCAAAATCCTCGATTAGATTTTGCATAACCAAAACATCCGTCAGCCGCGGCACATCCGAAATAATGCAGGTTTTATCGGTTAGCAAAGTGGCGGCAATAATCGGCAAAACCGAATTTTTGCTGCCGGATATCCGCACCCGCCCCTGCAGCGGCCCGCTTTCTTCTATAATAAACTTTCCCAATCTCATCACCTACTTTTCTTGTATTATTTCCATTCAAAAGGTTTTTTACACAAAATTTGGAAAAAGCTATTGCAATTTTTACAAAAATTTGCTACAATTGTATAATATTGGAAATTTTATAGGAGGTTACAACATGAAAATTAGCACCAGTTTGCGAAATAATAATTTGGTTGTGAAAATTGCGGGGGAAATTGACCATCATAGCGCGGATATGATTCGCAATACCTGCGAGCGAGAATTTGCAAAATCCGGCTGCCGCAATATTGTTTTTGATTTTGCGCAGGTGGGCTTTATGGATTCATCCGGAATAGGGATGATAATCGGGCGATATAAGGATTTGCAGCTAACCGGGGGCAAGCTTTTTGCCATAAATATAGGGACAAGCCTGCACCGGATTTTTGAATTGTCTGGATTGAAAAAAATAATACAATGCTATGACAGCCTGGAACAGGCCGAAATACACGCATAGGGGGGGCGGGATTATGGAGAATAAACTGATGATGCAATTTCCGGCGAGGTCGGAAAATGAGGCTTTGGCCCGGGTATGCGCCGCCGCTTTTGTAACCCCGCTAAACCCCACAATCGCCGATATTACCGATATCAAGACTGCAATTAGCGAGGCCGTTACTAATGCGATAATCCATGGCTATGATGGGGCGGATATGGATGAGCCCATGGTACATATGCATTTGGAGATGCGCGACCGCCGGATTTTTGTTGAGATTCGCGACCGGGGGCGGGGGATTGAGGATATCGAGCGGGCGCGCGAGCCGCTTTTTACCAGCAAGCCGGAGCAGGAGCGCTCTGGGATGGGTTTTACGGTGATGGAGGAATTTATGGATAGTTTGGATATTATTTCCATCTCGGGCGAGGGCACTACTATTAAAATGACCAAAAAACTGGGATAGGGGGGTGGCCATATGGATAGCACCCTTGATTTGATTGCCCAATCTCAGGCCGGGGATGAGGCGGCTAAAAGCCGACTGGTAGCGGATAATGTCGGGCTTGTATGGAGTGTTGTTAAAAAATTTGCAAATCGGGGATATGAATTGGAGGATTTATATCAAATCGGCTGTATTGGGTTAGTCAAATGCATTGATAAATTTGATACAAGCTTTGGCGTACGGTTTTCGACCTATGCCGTACCTATGATAATGGGGGAAATCAAGCGGTTTTTGCGGGATGATGGCATGATAAAAGTGAGCCGCCCTCTAAAAGAGCTGCATTTGCGCGCGAAATATATGCAGGAGCATTTGCAGCATGAAAATGGTCGCTCGCCCACGATTCAGGAGCTGGCCGAGGCTTTGGATACCGACCCAGCTGACTTGGTGGCGGCGATGGATGCGGGGATGGAGGTTGAATCGCTTTATGCGGTGGTGCATCAGGGGGATGGCTCGCCGGTGTATTTGTTGGATAAAATTGACAATGCCAGCCCGGCGGATAAAATGGTTGACCGCATTGCTTTGCAGGAAGTTATTGGAAATTTGCCGCCAAAGGAGCGGCAGGTTATTATAATGCGATATTTTCGCGATATGACACAGGCGCAGATTGCCAAAGAAATTGGGGTTAGTCAGGTGCAGGTTAGCCGGATAGAAAAGCGGGTTTTATTGGCTATGCGGCAGGAATTGACGAAAATATAGGGGGGATTCCTATGGAATTGCAGGAATTGAATAGGCCGCAGCCTTTGCGGGTGGGGGACAAAGTGGCTTTGGTAGCCCCATCTGGGCCGGTTTCGCAAGAAAGGCTGGAATTGGCGGCGGCGGCGGTTTTTGGCATGGGGCTGGTGCCGGATTTTGGCGCGCATAGCAATAAATCCCGGGGCTTTTTGGCCGGGGATGATATCGGCCGCGCGCGGGATTTGAATTATGCCTTTGCCAGCGAGGATATCGCGGGGATTTTTTGTTTGCGCGGCGGATATGGGGCGGCGCGGATTTTGGATTTGCTAAATTACGAAATGATTGCTGATTCGCCAAAAGTTTTTGCGGGGTATTCGGATATTACCGCGCTGCATATTGCCATAAATCAGCGGGCAAATCTAATGACTTTCCACACCCCCATGGCCGCCAGCGAGCTTTTCGCTCTGGATGAATTTTCGCGCCAGTCATTCAGCTGGGCAACCTTTTGGGGCGGCGGCGCGCGGGAGCTAAAAAACCCCCCGGGCTACGACTGGAAATGGCTAACCGAGGGCGAGGCGACAGGCATCCTCTGCGGCGGCAATTTATCCATAATAGCCGCCGGCATAGGCACGCCCCACGAAATCCAAACCGACGGCAAAATCCTGCTAATAGAGGACGTAGGCGAGGAGCCATACCGCATAGACCGCCTGCTGCGCCAGCTGCTATATTCCGGCAAACTCTCCGCCTGCGCGGCGATAATTTTCGCCACCTTTGAAAACTGCGACACCCCCGACACCCCCGCCATCCCCCAAATTCTGGACGAAATCCTGGCGGATGGCAAAATCGCCGCCCCCGTCCTCTATAATTACCGAATAGGGCATTGCCTCCCTACGGCTTCCCTTCCATTAGGCGCGATGGCCGCCCTAAATTCCACAACCAACGCCTTTAGCCTAATATAATATTTTGTAACACAAAATTCCTACAAAATCATGTTGCATTTTTCTACGGGAAATGTTACAATTATATTAGCAATTTTTAATATTTGAGAAAGGAGGCTATGGGCGACACCCAGAAATTTTGTATCCAAATTATTCCAAATTTGAAAGGAGGCAATTTTTTGTGAAAAAAATTGCAGTAAGACGCACCCTGTCCTACATATTGGCGTTCGTTATGCTAGCAACATCCTTCGTAATCGCGCCAAATGCCGTAGCCTTTTCAGCAGATGAGCTTTTCGCGGATAATTTCATCCCCTTTAGCTCTGAGCCCACACCGGATTTTGATGATTTGTTTGCCCTATTTAATCCCGGCGAAGAATTGACAGATTGGACCGCTCCATTTGGCTCTAATTTCGCCGCAGGGGATGTTTGGGAATTCACTGCATCCCATGGTGCGGCTACCAGAGTGAATGTAGCCGAGGTTGGCACGGAAAACCATTATTTGAGCTTTCCGGCCTTTGCAAACCAAGGGGGCAATAGAAACCTAAATCGCCGCTTTGGCACAGCCGATATTTTTGGCGGACATCATGCTTTTGTTACATTTGATTTGATGCCCGGCGGCTCGCCCCCACCCCTTGCCCATGTGGTAAATCACCGGATTATGGATAGCATTCCTGCCACTCCGGCATATGCCCCCGGCATTCCGCTGCTTACTTTTACCAGCGGCCTACCCGATGCGGGCTTTGGCGCTATTGGCGGCAATTATGGGGCTAATGTAGACCCCATGACTTTGCCCGAATTTGTGCAGTTTCCTAGCGTTACTGCTATTTATGACTGGCAAAACCAATGGTTTACATTTGGAATATCCATAGATTTTTATGCTGGCAATGCCGTTGTTCGCGTTAGCCAGCGCGGCGCAGATGCCCTGCTTGGCACATACTTTATCCCAATTTCAGGCACTCAAATCGCAGGTTTTCAATTTAATGCGGTTCGTGTAGCTCCTTTGGGCAATATGTATTTTGCCGGCAGCGCATTGGATAATCTATTTTTCTTTTCGCCGCTAAATAACGATTTGCCGCATGTTTCTGCTACAGCTGTAGCAATCAGCCCGGAAGCCCCCGCTTTGCAATTTAGCGAAGGCACACCCGGCGCAGGGCAAACTGTTACCGTTTCGGCAGCTGTAAGCCCAGCAACTGCTACTGACCAAACAGTTTCATGGACTATTGACAATATCGCTCCCGGCGGCGAGGGAAATCCCCTTGTTGTTGAATATGTTCCGTATCAAGGCGGCCTTGTTTTAAATGCCATTGGTAGCGGCACATTTAGAGTGGTTGCTACCGCCCTTGGCTCTGAAATTCCAGGCGTGGTTTATGATTTTGTAATTATCACCGTAGCGGGCTCTGAAATCCTGCCCGATTTTGATGATTTATTGCCATTGCTTTTTGATGAGCTTTATGAGGATTGGGAAGTGCTTTTTGGCTCTGCTTTCCCATTGGGTGATGTATGGGGCTTTGGCGGCCATGGCGATTTTACATCCCGCTCTGTAACCGAAATGGATGGCACCAATATTGTTAATCACTATATGCAATGGTTTTCGCCTACCGCTCAAGGCGGCGGCAGATTAACAACCAGAAATCTGCCCTCTGCTATTGATGGCGGCGCAAGAGCCGCGGTTTTGTTTGATTTGCGTCCGGGCGTTGTTATAGGCAACCCCAGTAATGTCACCGACCATGTGTTTTTGGATGCTGGCGTGCCATTGCTCACTATCAGAACAGGCACTCCCGCCGCTGACGATCATAGAATTGGCGCATTTGGCGGAGTGATAGCCGGCGCACAAGCCGAGAGTTTTGATAATGCGGCTTTTGTTGAGTTTGACAGCATTGCTGATGTTGCAGACTGGCAAAACCAATGGTTTACTTTTGGCATTTTGTTTGATTTCTTTGCACAAGAGGCCACTGTAGTTATTATGGAGCGCGGCGGAATGGTTTTAGGCCAATATATCGTGCCTATTAGCGGCTATGGTTTCAATGCCGTTAGAATCGACACCTCCCGCGTTACCGGAAATGTATTGCATAATAATCACGGCTTGGATAATCTGTTTTTCCTAGAGCCGATTGATAATGCTTTCCCAAGCCTTTATCCTACTGGTGTTGAGCTAAACCAGCAAGATATTACTATGCAATCGGGGCCATATGCTCCTACCGGACAGCGCAGTGCTACTGTTGTAGCATCTGTTTTGCCTATTCAAGCCAACCAAGATGTGGTTTGGAGCGTTTTGCCTGTTGGGCAGGAAATTGTTGGATATGTTGTTACCGGCAATTCTATTGCTTTGACTACCACCGATGCCGCAGATGCGCCATATGGTGTTGTTACTATTCGCGCGACGGCTGTTGAATTTGAACCCGGCCAAGAGCCCGAATATGCCGAAACTACCGTTACCGTCACTTTTGTTGGCGACCCCGGTGTTGCTTTGCCCGGGCAGGTAGGGTCTGTGATTGATTTCGAGGACGGACTTGTAGGCACGGTGCATACCAATGCCACCGCCGGATTGCAAGCAGCCGGAACTCCCGGGTCTGTTGGAATCCACAATTTCGCCGGAAATAATGTATTGCGCGTTTATCCCGGCCATATTGGCGATCCCGGCGGCTGGGCTGCTCCTGCTGTTGCCGCAGATGGTTCGTTTTGGTGGACTTTGCCCCTAAATGAGGGCGAATGGAATATCAATGACCCCGATGATGATTTTGATTTGGTTACCTTCTCATTTAATTGGTGGGTAGAATATGTGCGCCCATGGTATAATACCTTTGATGTGCGTTTTGATGCGGGCGGCTCTACCTTTGATAACCCCGCAGCCAGTTCCGTATTGCGGCTGATGAATGCCGGAGTAGGCGGCGGCGGCGACGGTCAGGGTAATTCCCATACCGGAAATAATATCCGCGCATATCATGGCATTGGCGATATGTATCACCGGGCTACCGGCCTTGCTAATAATGTGCCAAATACCATGCCTCGCCATACCCAAATCAATGTTACTGCTGAATTTGATTTGCTTTTGCAAACTGTTACATTGACTATGGTAAATGCTGCCACAGGCGCGTTTCTCAATGGCGTAGCTGGGCCATATAATGCGAAAGTTATCCAATTGCCTGATGGGTCTGATGAAATCACCCATATCAGCTTTGGCGCATATCGCCAAGGCGGAAATTGGAATCGCCAAGGCGGCGGTAGCGCGGGTGGTATATGGACCGCTGCGCTAGAGGCAACCCATGGCGGCCGTATTGATAATATTTTGATTATTGCCGAGGATACTGGTAGAGTTATTGCTGATTATGCAGTGGATGTGGTTATCACTCCTGCTTCTGCCCAAGTAGTTCCCGGCTTTGTCCAAGCGGTTGCAGCCAGCGTATTGCCGACTGTTATCCCAAACAGAGATGTTGTTTGGAGCATTTATCCTCCTACAGGCATTGCTCGTTTTGAAGTAAATCCAACTGATGGTAATACTGTTAATGTATTTGCAGTAGGAAATGGCACTGCCACCCTGCGGGCTACTGCCGTTGCTTCTCCTGCTGGCGAGCCTGTTTATAGCGAAATCACCATCACTTCCTCTACAGGCGACCCTACTCCCAATTTTGCCGCGCTTTTGCCTTTGCTAAATGCGGGCGTTTTGGCTGATTGGAATGTGCCGACAGGCGGTACGGGTGCTATGAATTGGGATACTCTTGCTATTATTGACGGAGCGGATGTTATCGCTACCGGATTTACATTCCCGGGTGCTGGCATAGGCGGCGGGGCTGTTCAAGGCTGGGGGCCTACTGCTGAGGAGTTTCCTGCCGGGCATGGTGCGCGCGGCGTTGCCAATATTGTTGGCGGTGCACCAAACCATTTCTTGCAATGGCATATGAATAACCAATCAGGCGGCAGAAGTGTTACTCGCATTTTGCCATCTACCATCAGCGGCTCTGAAACTTTTGTTAGTTTCGACCTTTTGCCCGGTACTGTGAACCAACGCTCCGGCGTGGGCGTTGATGACCAAACCGCTATTGATATCAGCTTCCGCTATGGCGCGGCTACATTCTTTGCAATTAGAATAGGCCGTGATGGCGGCGATATCGATGATGGCGGTAGCAATTTGGGCAATATGCGCATTGGTGCTACCGGAAATTCCGCTATTTTGGGCGCGGCATCTGTAGATTTCCGCGATAAATGGAATTTCGACCATACCGAATTCATTTGCTTTGAGCGAGTTATGGAGCGGCCAAATTGGTATAATGAGTGGTTTACCGTAGGTATCCGCTTTGATTTCCTAAACCAAGCAGCTACTATCACAATACTGCTAAAAGGCACAGATATTGTTGTTGATGAAGCGGTTGTTTACTTTACAGGCACGCAGTTTGACAGAATCGTATTAGATGGCCGCCGTAAAGGTGCTAATAATATGACATTTGGCGGCGGCGGCAATGCTACACTGGGAATAGACAATATGTTTTTCTTCTACAAAGATTTTGTGCCCAATACTGTTGCCCGGGTTTATCCTTTGACCCCTGCCGGAATTATCGGGCAGGCTACTGTATGGCCAAATCTTTTCACCACTTTGCCTGTGGGTACGCCTTTTGCACAGCTTGGCTTGCCTACTCATGTAGATGTGCGGACGATAATCGATTATGCTGGCACTTTGTCTGCTGATTTGATTAGCGTTCCTGTTACATGGCGGGTTGTGGAATTGCCATGGGTTCAGCATCGCCATAATTTGGATTATGCGATTGGCGAGCCGGGGCATATCCCATATGTGTTTAATCCCGCTTTCCATGGAGTCTTTACTTTCGAGGCTGTTTTGGAAGATATTCCAGGGGTTGCATATAATTTCATGGGCATGACTACCCAAAGATTTATCGAGCTGCGCGAGGATGCTTTGCATAATCATCCGCGCCAAATGGAATGGCTAAATCGCGGCATGGTAGCAGTGCCAGCCCGCGCTCCAGCCAATACTGCGGCAAATGCGAGCTTTGCATCTCGCCATAATATGCCTCGCCCAGCGCCAGGCACAGCCACCCATGGCATTTTGGTGCAATGGCGTTTATTGGCTACTGAATATTTCGCGGGTAATGTTACCTTTGATTTATACAGAAATGGCCAGCCGCTAATCAGAAATCTGGATCATACCAATTTTGTTGACCGTCGCGGTAATGTTGGGGATGTATATACCCTATATACCCGCGTAGATGGTGTTTTGAGCGGCGAAGTGAATCATTTCACCGCATGGGCAAATAATCATTTGGATATCGCTTTGCAGCAACCAACCGTACGGCTTAATCCTGCGATTGCTCATCCGAGCATTATAGTGCCTCCAAGCCTAGGGTTTTTGCAGGGCGGCATATATGGATATGTACGCGGATCTACCGGAACTGCCACATATTCAGGCAGATTCAATACCGAATACATTTCCTATACCGCCAATGATTTATCCGTTGGTGATGTTACAGGCGATGGCACATATGATATTCTGGTAAGATGGCAGCCTAGCGGCCAAGCCGACCCCGGATTGCAGCCGCGCCATACCGGCGAAACCATTTTTGATATGGTATCATTCTGCCCGCAAACAGGCGCATCTCGCACTTTGTGGAGATTGAACCTAGGCATCAATATTACCAGCTCCGAGCATCATAGCGTTATGCATGTTTGGGATTTCAATCAAAATGGATTTGCTGATTTTGCTATCAAAATAGCTGATGGCACTCGCCTTTATCATCCAAATGCCGATGGCATTATTTTGGAATCTCATGAAGGTGGCACGCCTGTATGGGTGCATGGCGATCCTGATGCTGTTTGGGTTGGCGGTTTGCCTTTGGCAAATCCGGGAGTTAGCTCAAATCGCACATTTGGCCGTGTAAACGAAGGGCCGGAGTATTTCGCTGTGCTTTGCGGCAGAACTGGCGCGATTATTAGCTATGTTCCTTATTTCGCGCCATATAATATCATGGATACATGGGGCGACAATTGGCAAAACCGCTCTGACCGTTTTGGCGGAGTTATTGCCTATATGCCATATCGCGGCATAGATGGAAACCGTCCATATCCTACTATTATCGAGGTTCGCGGGCATTATGGCCCATGGCAGGTAGGGGCATATCAATTGGTTCGCAATGCGGCTAATACCGGCTATGAGCTAATCCTTATCTGGACATTTGATTTGCGCGAATGGGGTGTACCCGGCGGCGGAAATCAGGGTAATCATAATTTCACCGTGGCTGATGTTACAGGCACAGGATATGATGATGTGAATCTGGGTAGCATAACTATCAACCACAGAGGCGAAATCCTTTGGGTGGCTACAGGCACTCGCGGCACTATTCCCGCGGCGCATGGCGATGCTTTGCATCAATCCAGAATGTTGCCACCAAGCATTTCAAATGAGTTTTACCGCATGAGCCCTCATGAAGCGGGCCCACCGCATAATGTGACTGTATTTAATGCGGCAAATGGCCGTCCGGTTGTTACTTTCTCCTCATCCAGCGGTGATGTAGGGCGCGGAGTAGCCGGAAATATTACTCCGCAGCCTGGTTTTGAATTCTGGGGTGCTGGCGGTACTGCGGCGCGCAATTTGTATACTGGCCAAACTGTCGGCAGACCGACAGGCGTATTCCAAAATCATTTGGTTTATTGGACAGGAGATTTATTGCGCGAAGATTTAGATGGCATACAAATCGCCAAATTCAATTATGATGTTGGCGGAGCTATAGTTGTTTTGCAGGAATTTGCCGGCATGGCGTCGAATAACGGCACAAAAGCCAACCCCGGTATTCATGCAGACCTATTTGGCGATTGGCGCGAGGAAGTTGTTATGCGCCATGCTGATAATCAGGCTTTGCGTATTTTCGTAACTGATTTTGTGACCGACTATGTGTTGCCGACTCTCATGCACGACCCGGCCTTCCGTCAGGGTGTTGCATGGCAAAATGCGGTTTACAATCAGCCTCAGCATCTTAGCTTCTATTTGGGCTATAGCGTTCGCCAATATGTGCTAAATCGCGATTTTGCGGCTTTGAATATGTTTACCGATATCGAGGTGCTAGATGCTCCTGCGGTTATCACTATCGGCACTATCGAGATTGTTGCGAATCAGCGCGATTTGGCTGGTTTGAATGTTTATATTGATGGCAATCTTGGCTTTGCCCAAATGACCCTGCGGGTTGATATTCCTGAATTCTTTGAATTTGATGGATTTACTGCGGGCGCAGGTTTTGCGGGTCTGAGTATTGTCGTTTATGAGGGTGCTGGCTATCTGCTTATTACCCTATCCGGCAATTCGGATGTTGTTGGCAATGGTATTTTGCTGACTCTGCATTTTGATATCGGAGCAACAACCCAGCAATATGTGGCTATTACTGCCGCCTTGGTAAATCCGATATCGGGAGTATTTAATGCGCCTGTAAATACGGCGGGGGCTATTGTGCGCACTGCCAGCGAGCTAGGCATGGTTTCCATTCGCCGTTTGGGCGATGCCAATGCGGATGGCCGCCTCACTTTGGCGGATGCATCCTTCCTAGCCAGAGTAATCGCCGGAACTATCACCGAATACACCCCGGCTTTGTTTGATGTAGTTGGAATTGTGCCAGTCCGCGTATATACCGCCCCTGGCGAATTCACTTATGAAGACAAAGATGGTATGGAGTATTTTGAGCTAAACCTAATGCCATTGGTTAATTGGCTAATGGGCAGAGGCGAACCGCCTCGCCTGCAATAACAAATTGATTTTCGTCCCCCTCCCCGCCAAAATGGGGAGGGGGATTCCCCACTAACTAAGGAGGGTCTAAAATGTTTTCCAAAAAACTCACCGCATTTATCTTGTGCCTAGTCTTTCTAATTCCCCAAATCACTTTTACCGTAAATGCCGGCTGGACAGGCATTTCTATTGGTGACCATATGGCGCAGCGGGGCGATGTAATTTCCATCCCCATTGTCCTAAATTATAATCCCGGACTAACCATGCTAAATTTGACTTTTGAATATGATGAATCGCGTTTATATATTCACACACCGCCAACCCGGGGCAATGCTTTGGGCGCAATAAATTTTAGTCAGCCGCCGAATTTTTCGCCGCCATTTACATTTAATTGGTTTTCGACAAGCCCCCAATGGGAAACGGGAACTTTGATAACTATCGATTTTACTGTTTTAGACAATGCCCCATATGGCGAGGGGTTTATTAGCATTAGAATCAGCGGGGCAAACCAGCATGGGGTAAATTTTACCAATCCGGATGCTCGGGGGATGATATATGTGGCGGGAGATACGGCCACCCCAACCACTCCGGCGCAAACCGAAGCCCCTACCCCC
>Ga0209755_10007020_pt1 | contig 12296 bp, 4 predicted proteins | sample TergutCo191P1_FD_187301 | JGI IMG/M metagenome (GOLD analysis project Ga0209755, IMG submission 187301) | Cornitermes sp. P1 segment gut microbial communities from Petit-Saut dam, French Guiana - Co191P1 (SPAdes) (version 2) | ecosystem: Host-associated > Arthropoda: Insects > Digestive system >... | reverse complement strand
GGCCTGACCGACGAACCTTTTGCCGCGGACGGCCCCGGCGAAACCGGCGGTGACGGGCTTGACCTAAGCGACTTCGGCCTGACCGACGAACCTTTTGCCGCGGATGGCCCGGCTGAAACCGGCGGTGACGGGCTTGACCTAAGCGACTTCGGCCTGACCGACGAACCTTTTGCCGCGGATGGCCCCGGCGAAACCGGCGGCGGCGAGTTCGACCTGGACAATCTCGACGCTCTCGACTTGTCCGGCGACCTGCCCGTGGCAGAAGGCCCGGCTGAAACCAGTGGCGACGGGTTTGACCTAAGCGACTTCGGCCTGACCGACGAACCTTTCATGACGGACGGCCCCGGCGAATCCGCCGATGGCGAGTTCGATATGGACAGCCTCGGCGATCTCGACCTGTCCAACGACCCGCTTGTGGCGGATGGCGCGGCCGCAGGCGATGTCAGCGGATTCGACCTTTCCGATGTGCCCGCCTTTGCGGACGGGCCGCCCGAAGACATCGACCTTGAAGGCGGGGCTTTCGCAGAAGGCATTGGCGACTTTCCCGCAGATTCGGACAGCGAAGGCATAGATCTGGGTGAATTCTCCATCCCCGACCTGGACGAGGCTTTTGAAAGAAAAGTAAAGTCGTCCATGTTGGCGGACACGCCCACCGTGCCGGCGGCCCCCGCCAAGACCGGCTTCTGGGGCAAGTCGAAATCTGGCGATGCCGAAGACTTTGTGCCCAAGACCTTGGATGAAATAAAAATCACCGAGGACGAATTCAAGGACTTGCAGAACACGCTGTCCGATTATCCGCTTAACCTGCGTATCGCGTGTCAGGAAATAATCGTCGAGCATGACGTAAGCCCGGCGAAAATGTTCAAGTTGATATCGAACCTTGTCCAAGGCGCCCCCGCGAAGGTAACCGCGACATTGGCAAGCGAGATTTTGGACAGGACGATCACCATACCCAAGGGCTTCGAAAAAAGCTCGGGCGAGGCGCTGGCGGCGGAGCAGGGGACTTTTTCCTATGTATTCGTCAAAAACTTCCTGCCCGTGTTGCGGATGGTCGCGATTATCGGCATTTTGACGGCCTCGGTTTTTTACCTTGCCTTCAGATTTATTTATACACCCCTCATGGCGGAATCGATTTACCGAAGCGGTTACGAGCGATTGCACGCCGGGGAATTCAGGCGGGCGAACGAGCTTTTTGCCGAGGCCTTTGCCAGACATCGCAACAAAAACTGGTTCTACAGATACGCCGAGGCTTTCCGCGACCATCGCCAGTTCGCCCTTGCGGAGCAGAAATACGAAAAGCTCCTGCGATACTTCCCCCGCGACAGAAGGGGGGTGCTGGATTTCGCCCATCTGCAGACGAATTACCTGCGCAACTACGAAAGGGCGGACAACCTTATCCGGCGGCAGATCTTGGACTTTTCCCCGAACGACTTCGACGGCCTGTTGGCCGCGGGCGACAACGCCCTTGCCTGGGGCGAGATTGATCCCTCCAGGTTCGAGGATGCGCGCATCTCTTTTGCCCGGTTGATGGAGATTCACGGCTGGACTCCGCCCATCGTGGAGCGAATGCTGCGGTTCTTTATTCGGACGGACAATCTAAGGGAAGTCCTTTACCTTCGCAACTGGTTCGACGCCAACCCGCGGCGAACGATGCAGGCGACGACGCTTGCCGAACTTGGCGGATATCTGCTTGACAAGCAGTTCGAGGAAGTCCGGGGCGTTCCAAACGAGTTTGTCGGGCAGATTCGGGGGGTTCCGGACATACTTCTGGAGGCGGTCCAGATGGATCCCTCACTGCCGGAGCCGCACTATCATCTTTCCCGGTTCTTCCATAGTCTTGGGCAACATCATCAGGAAAGGATTGCCCTGGAACATGCGATTCCCGCCTTTGACAATGCCCGCGATGAATCCCTCCGCCGTCTTCGCTACCGAATCGACGCGCATCAGCGTTTGGCCGACGTTCTTATCCTGGACAGGGAATTCATGGTCGCGGAGGAACAGTTGATTAGGGGAATCGCCCTGTACGAAGACGGCATCAGGCGGCGGATTCTGAGCCCTTCGACAAATTACGGCAGGCTTTTTGCTGGCCTTGGTGATCTTGAGTATTTCGTCAAGGTCGGCGACATGGAGGCCGCGCTGAATCACTATCGCAGGGCGGAGCAGCTCGGTTGGGCGCCTCCGGAGATGTTGTTCCGCATGGGCGCGGCTTACTATCAGCTTGAGAACTGGGGGAACGCCCTTGAGTATTTCTTTGTCGCGGCCTCGGAGCTTCCCTTGAATCGGCGCGTGCTGTTCGCCCTGGGGAATTCCGCCCTTAAACGCGGCGATTATTTTGCCGCGCAGGGTTTCTACAATCGTCTGTTGACCATTCTGGAAGGCCAGCGCTCCCGGCTGCCGATCCTTCTGCCCAACGATCGCCCGGAGTATCTGGAACTTGCCGAGCGTCTGATGATGGCCCGCAACAATGCCGGAGTCGCGAGCGAAAGGCTTGCTGCCCAGACCGGGGATCTCAGCCATCGCACCCGCGCCCTGGCCCTTTACTCCGAGTCGCAGCGCGCCTGGGATGCCCGCACCCGCGATCCCACCACGATGATTCGTTCCGGCAGCGTGCCCTTGCCCCATCTCAACATGCGCAACGCCCTGCACCCGCAGCCGGGTTTTGAGCCGCAGATATTTATCCGCATAGACAGGGATGCCCAGGAAGACTCGCCCTGGGAAAGACTTGCCCCGCAGATGATGTGGTAAGAACGGTAAAAGAAGCCTTGCAGAACTTCGGTTTTTGCAAGGCTTTTTTTGCTGGCGAAACGTCTGTAAACTGCAATAAGCTGTCGCCATCCTCTTCTGGGAATTGTGTACTTTCTATAGTGGGGAGTAAACTATGAAAGACGTAATTCGTGGATTCGTGTGGTTGTGCGTGCCGCTTCTGGCGGCTTTCTGGTTTGCAGGTTGTCCGCAGGATACCGTAAAGACGATTCGCGCCGAAACCGTGGCGATAACTAGCCCCGGCGTCGAGCTTGAGGCTGGCCGGCATATGAAGCTGGAAGTCGAGGTGCTTCCGCAAGGGGCATCCGGGTACGAGCTTGTCTGGACGGTGGACTGTGAGAGTGTCGCCGCCGTGGATCGGGAAGGCACTGTAACGGGGAAGTTGCAGGGTTCCGTCACGGTTACCGTTACCCTTCGCATTGACGGGGTGGACGTGGATTCCGACCAGACCGAGCTTACCGTATTGCAAGAAGGGGCATCGGCAGATTCCATCGATCCCGTTTTGTTGTTCAACGCGCTTAGGGGGCTAAGTGTAACCACCGGCGGCTGGGCGGACAATGCGAACGATGGCGCCGGGATCCACTACGCCAACGCCGACGCCCCAATCATCATCTGCGATGAAAGATACCCAGATCCTATCCACAAACTGGACGCCTTTACCGCGGCCTTGGATCGGCGGGCCGAAGGCAGTCCGCCCACCTTCATCATAATCAGCGGGGACATCGATCTTTCCCGGGGAACCATCACCGACGATCCCGGACATTTCGCCGGCGTAACGGACCATCGCGTTACCCAGGACAGAAGGTTCGACATCCGCTCCCCCACCACGACGATTATCGGAATTAACAATGCCCGGCTGATGTTCGGCGGTCTGCGGATTAACGGCAACATTAACAGCAGCACAATGAACATCATCATAAGGAACGTTACCTTCTGGGATGCCCGGGATACCAGACCCAGCCCCGGCCTCGATGGTTTGTTGCTTACCGGAAACTCTCGTGAAAACGATCATGGCTATGACTGGCCGACCGGGGTTTGGGTGGATCACGTCAAGTTTTCCTCTGGCGCCACCGATTTCCTTCTTGGCGGTGACTGGCACGATACGCTGCTCAATGTTACCCTTGGGGAGATCACCGTTTCCAATAGCAGGTTCACCAACGCCAACGAGGTGCTGCTGGTCGGCGGCGGCGATGGCGGCGAATTCCCGGCGGGTGCTACCGAGGACGAATTGCTTTGGCTCAGGTCGCGTCGGCGGGTGACTTTGCACAACAACTACTTTCATGACGCGCGTACCCGTATGCCCAGAACGCGGGGAACCCAGATGCACATGTACAACAACTTTTTTCGGGCCATTGGTGCGCCGGGGGGTATCGGGGGCGTTTTTGGTGGGGGGTACGTTATGGGGCCAGGGTTTAACGCACACTTTGTCGTCCAGGGCAATCTTTTTGACGGCCCGATTCACCAAAACAGGACTTTGAACACGACGTTTCCCGGTTTCAATACCACTGTTGTCTGGTCTTCGGATAACGCCGGGGTGGGGGTGGACGCCGGCGGAAGGGTGAGCAATCGCGATCGAGATGGTGGCGACAAACCTTGGGAGCCGGGGGATTTCTACGCGTTTACCTTGACCGCCGATGTCCAAGGTCTGCGGGATCTAATCCCGGCGCGGGCGGGCCCCACGCTTGAGACAATCGCCGATTTTCTTAAGAATCATTAGCAGGCGAGTCGGGCTGCGGGTTTTTCCTGTAGTAAATCAACACGGTGAAAAACCCGGCGGTCAGGACTACGAGGTTTAGGACGAAAGGCAGATCCCGGGAGATGCCAGAAAGTATCCCGCCGATCCAGCCGAAAGGGGAGGTTGCCGCAAGGATTATCATGTTCAGAATGGCCTGCACCCTGGCCCTTTCCTTGGCGTTCACATAAAGATCCACCAAAGACTTGGCGAGCATGAACAGGAAAGTTCCGCCGAAGCCGTCGAACAGCAGCGACACGCACAGCATGACGTACGTTAGCGGCCCATCGACCGGCGTAAGGATTAGAATGACCTGCCCGATAAAAAGGCTGGCAAAGCCGACAAGAAGGGGCGACTTGAGCCGCCGTCCCGTAAGGCGCGGCACCACCAGAAGGAAAAACAGTATCGTAACCGACGATCTCACGATCAGGAAAAACGGCAGAAGGTAATCGGCGACAAGAAGTTTTTGGGTTACGATAACCGGCCAGAAGGTCAGGGAAACAAGGCCCACGATTCCGACAACGATACTAACAACAAGCGCGAAGATAGTCCCCTTGGACTTTCTGACAATCCTTAAAACCGAACCATAGCCGGAGGCAAGGGCAAGCAGACTCTTCCCCCGGCTTTCCCCCATGCGGATCGCCCCCATTCTGGTTTCGCTGGAAAAGACGTAGAGCAGCACCACTTTTAACGTCATTAACACGAATGCGTTTATGTAGAGAATGCGCATCGCGGGAACCAGTGTCAGCCGCGAAAAAAGTATCGCCGAAATCGGCACGAAGAAAACCGAAAGCTGCCCGCAGATCATCATAAGGGAATTTATCGCGGTAATCTTGCTTTTTTCGGCGTCCTCGATAAGCAGGCAGTTCCATGAGTTCGTGGGAACCTGCAACGCGCCGTTGAGCAGCGCGGCGACCGCGAAGAACCAAAACCCCTCGGCCCTCCACCAGATCAGGCAGGGGATGCACCATGCGAGAAAATCAAAAATCGCCGTAGCCTTTCGCCTGCCAAGTTTGTCGGTGATGGGCCCGCTCAAAAAAGCGAAGACCACTTGCGAGAGCATGGCGATTGTCGCGGTAAGCCCGACTTGGAAGTCGTTCAACCCCAGGGCGAGCATGAACACGGATGCGTATGGAAGGCACAGGTTTACGGAAAGCCCCCAAAGTGGTTCTGTGTAAATACACGCCTTGGGGTTCCCTTTCAGTTCCTTGAGTGTTTTTACTAGCGATTTGTCCAAACCTGCCGCCAAATGCCGTGGTGTTGATATCCGACCTCCCTAACCGTACAGGTATTTCCGTCTTTTTGCAAGTGAGGTGGCGCGGCCTTGTTTCCACTTTTTTCCCGCCAGACTAAAGCATTTTTCAATTCCGCACCATATATATAGGTATAGGCACGTTGTTGCTTACGGGAACTTGACGGCAGAGCGGCTGGCAAGTAAATTCAACTTATGAGGAGGCATGACATGCCAACCACAGAGACTGCAGAGCGATACCCCGCAACCCTGGAAGAAATCCGGGAGATTCTGGACAAGCTGACGGAAAGACAGGCGGAATACGACCGCCGCTGGGAACGAGAAATCGCCATGCGCGAGGTAGAAACCGCCAGACGCCGCAAGGAGGAGGCCGAACGCCGCAAGGAGGAGGCCGAACGCCGCAAGGAGGAGGCTGAACGCCGCGAGACGGAGGATAAACGCCGCGAGGCGGAGGCCAGACGCGAGGAGGACAGAGCCAAGTGGGAAGCCGCCAGACGCAAGGAGGAAATGCGCAGAGATGCGAAGCGAGAGAAGGAGTGGGACGAGCTCAGAAAAAAGTTCGACAGAACGGACCGACAGTTCGAGAAAACCAAAGCCTTGATAGAGGCCAACGGGGTGCAGATCGGCGGCCTGAACAACAGCTTTGGTGAGATTGTCGAACACCTGGTGGGCCCCGGTATTATCGATCGGTTCCGCGACTTAGGGTACCATTTCGACGACATAAAGGAGCGGACCTATGAAATCCCCGGCAAGAAACCTGGACAGATAAAGGCCGAGGTGGATCTGCTCCTGGAAAACGACGACACGATAATAGCGGTTGAAGTGAAATCCCGCCCCGAAACCGACAAAGGCAAAAAGAAGGGCGACATATCGCACCACATCCGTCGACTGGAAATATTGCGGAAGTATCGCGAGAGCCAGGGCGTCCCCCCGAAACGTATTTTAGGAGCGATAGCCGGCGCGGTATTCTACGATGATGTGAAACAGGCGGTTCTAGATGCTGGCCTCTTCGTGCTGGAGCAGAGCGGTGACACAATGAGGCTTGACGTGCCCAAGGACTTCAAACCCCGGGAATGGTAACAGACCTCTTGCAAGCCAGAGGCTCTTAAAACTGCATTTTCAGTGGAAGTTCTCGCAAAATTCAAATTTCGCAAAACGCTAACACCCTGGACGAGGGAGCCAACCCCCCAAAAACCTTGAAACAGGCTCCCTTATCCCTCCCCATCACTTTCGAATGAAATGCCGAGGATGAACAACGAACGAAAAAACGCGATTTTCTCAAATTTTTTGTTGACAGCTGCCCAAGGCGGTGTACAATAACCCAAGGTCGTATTTCGGCCAAACATTCGAAAGCTGTGCTCGCATACCTGGGCTTCATGAATGAAATTGCTCGTGTGGTGATTTGTTATGAAAGTATGTAGAAACAGCGAATTACGCAATCAGCATCTCCGCCCATCCCAGTACCCCTTTGCTTCCCATGTTGCGGAGATCCGTTCCCCGGGTTCAATCGCGCGTTGTGCGATGGAAATAGATTTCGTCTGTTGCGGGCAGTCTCCCGTAAACCAAGGACTTCTTTCTTACAAGGAGGCATAGCAAATGAAAATGAGAAAATGGTTCATAGTGGCTACCGCGACTATGATGACGGTTGCCCTACTGGCCGCATGTAGACAGCCTACCGATGATCCACCTGGGAGATTTGGTATTAGTCTGTCTCCGTCGGGCCTTCATGAATTCGACGAGCTTTGGGAGGGCTATACCCCAGCTCAGGCGACGGCGCTAGCGCTGACAGTGAGCATCACCAACACCGGCAACCAGCCGACGGGCGAGCTAACTTTAGCGTTGAGCGGCGAGAACCTGACAGCGTTTGTTTTGAACCCTGCGACAACGATACCCGGAGGAGCCCCCGGAACTTTTACGGTAACTCCTGCGCACAATTTAGGGGTAGGGATCCATACCGCGACCGTTACGGTTACTGGCGGAAACAACATATCGGCTAGCCTTGATTTGTCGTTCGAGGTTACTCCCGATCTGAGTCTGCCGCCGCGGGTAGGCATGCCAGTTCTTAACATTGCCGCTGACGCAACAACCGTAACCTGGGCCGCAGTTCCCAACGCTGGCTCGTTCCGCGTGTATGTGGGGGCGGCTGAAAGCGAGATGGTAATAGGCACCGTCACTTCGACCCCATGGCAGCTTGACTTGGCACCCCTTGTTATCGCCCCTGGAACGCACCGCATTACGGCAATTGCTGTTCCTGTCAATCTCGCAACACACAGGGAGTCGTATAGAAGCGTTGCCGTGGATTTTGTTGTAGAGGTTCCCGCCTGTTGCGTTCCTGGCTGTGACTGTGACGGTGACTGCGGCACCGCGGACTGCGATTGCGAAGATGTGCCGCCCAGTATCGTACTTGTAGGTGCACCGGGAACGGTTGACCGCACTGGCGTGGAAAAAATACTCGGCGATGTTACGGGTATGGCATCCTTGTTTGCAGCCGACCACTTTGCCGCCGTAGGCGTGGCGACAATGGTCACCAGAGACGGCTACGTATTTGTCCATAGCATTGCCAACAATGCATCGGGCCTGCGGGTTCTGCCGGCTGCCCTTGCTGGGTTACAGGCCGGCGATATGTTGCGGGCCACGGGCCGAACCACGGGCGCGGTTACCAACAGCCGACTGGAACTTGCGCATATTGGAGCGGGTGCTGGTGCGGGCTTAGGCAACGAGGCCGTACACCCTGGATCGGCAAATGACATACCAGAGGTGGCCTTTACCTTTAACCACATCCTGACCCAGGGTGACATTACGAACGGGCTTAGGATCGCCCCCAATGGCTGGAGCTGGCCAAGTACCCCTGGTACCCCAGCGGAGTGGACGGCTCGATTTGGTGACTTCGCATTCAGCATCGATGACCTGATTGTCTTCCGCCCGGAAGTCCTCGCCCAGCACATTGACTTCAACCTGGCGGGCAACGAAGCGTTCCAAGTGGTAGGCCGAACCGATCTGGATACAACTGGCTTGACACTTGCAGGGACGGCAACCGCAACGATTCACAGGTATGATAACCGCAACTTCGTGCATATCGGAAGCAGGACGGCTAACTGGCATGGCCTTAATGTTACCGGGCTTCGAGCCGGCGTTACCCAGACTATAAGGGTAACCGGACGCACCAGCGGCGACTGGCCCACAAGCAATGGCAGTCTGGAATTCATAGAAGGCGGCTCCGGCTCGTTATCGTTCGGGGCAATTGCCGCGGGCGACGGAACCTTTACCCTGACCGGTACGGTTAGCGAAGCCAGCACCTCTTTCAGAATAGCGGTCAACAACTATAACGCAGGCACCGACGAAGCCGAGCTTTCCGGGCGCACGTCCTTCTACATCTACAGCATCATAGTCGGCACCGACCTTGGCCAACCCGCGGCAGACCCCGCGGACACCGTGAACGTTGCCGAAGTCGAAGACTTCTGGCCGGGGGAAATCACCGTTGACACAACTGCGCTTGAAGCCGCCCTAGCCGATGCCGAGATAATGATTGGCACGGCAGTGGGAGCGGCAAACGGCGACGCGGTACTTCCCACCGATTACTGGGTACCCTTAGCGGTGTTTGACGCCCTTTACAATGCCATTGCCGCTGCACAGGCTGTTTTGGACGACCCGGCCGCGACTCAGGAAGACGTAGACGAAGCGCTTGCGGACCTCGAAACCGCGTATGAGGCATTCGGTGAAGCCAGACTCCCGGGTCTGCTCGACCCCCGCGCGGCATTGTATTCCGTCTTGAATCAGGCGAATCTGCGCGACGAGGCGGACTACACCGCGGCTAGCTGGGCAACCTTCCTGGCAGCCCGCACAGCTGCACAGACTGCGCATGGTAACCCGGCCGCAACGCCGGCGGAGCTAAATGCGGCCCGCGAAGCCTTGGAAGAGGCAATGGCCGCCTTGGTTCGCGCCTACGGGACGAGCACCACCATCACCTTTGCGGAATTCTCGAACCCGATTACCACCGCACTTGAGGTCGATATGATCCTGGGTGACGGTGATACCCTCGCCGTTAGCCACGAACTTGATAACGTCAGATGGTATCGCGGCGCGCTCCGAATCACCGAGGGGGTAAGGGGCGTGTACGATGAAATCCTTTACTTGGACGACGTCATCGACCGGGTGGGACGGCACCTTATAACGGTAAGGGCGGACAGAAACGGCAGGACGTACAGCCGGCTCATCGCCGTTAGGGCGGTGAATCCATAAAGCAAACGCGCCGGCATCCGTTTCGTTGAAGCGGATGCCAGAAGGCGCGATAAACCCATAAGGAGAAACGAGATATGAGAATTATGCAGGCACTAAAAGGTAGCAAACACAAAGTCGGCGTTTTTGCGACGATGTTTGCCGCCTGTTTGCTGATGTTTTTGCCAGGATGTCGGGCCCCGCTAGGTCCGCAGGACACGGTGACCGAGATGGGCACGGTGTCGATAAGGATTGACACCCTGGATATTGGACGGGCGATTCAGCCAGATACCGTGCTGGCAGATTTTACCCATATTACCGCAGTTTTTACGAATAACGGGAATAACGGGGAAACCTTTAGCGCAAACGTTGCGGGAGTAGGTACGCCCAACGTTACCGCCGCGGTCTCGTTGCCCGTGGGGCCGTGGACCCTTACGGTAAATGCGTACCTCCCGGGCGAAGCAGCCGGGCAAGACCTTCTGGCGGCCAGTGCCACCAAGAATATCACGGTGGCTCCGGGGCCAAACCCTTTCGACATCGAACTGACCCCGATACGCGGCTCCGGCCACTACGGAACGTTCAGTTGGGAGATAAGCTTTTCCCCCGAAGTGACGGTCACCGCTGGTGTGATACAGATTTTGTACTTTTCCGGTGGCCCGATTCATGACACCGTGACTCTTCCCGATGACCACGACGATTCGTACCCGTGGGCATCCCGCATAGAACTGGAAGCACGCGACTACTTCGTGGTTTTCATGATCTATGACGGTGCCGATGTTGCGACCGCGAGCATGGACTTGCATATCTACAGAAGCATGGTAAGCCACTTTGAGTGGGAATTTGAGGCGGACGATTTCGAACCGTACATACCGGTCGTAAGCGTAACGATAACGGGCGATGGCGTTGACGGCTCGGCCGGCGACTTCACGCTGACCCTGACCGCCGGCGACTACGTTGAGCTTGGCGCGACGGTGCTTCCCGCCAACGCCAGCGATCCGTCCGTAACGTGGGCCGTTTACTCTGGCAATGCTTATGTAACCCTGACCGGGAACGTCCTGACCGCGGTTGCCGTCGGAGAGGCGGTGATTACCGCGACGGCGGGCGGCGTAACCAGCACGCTCACCGTGACGGTGCTCGCGCCGATGCACCGAATCTGGTCGTGGGCAGCCACCGACATGGGCGTGCCGCCGAACCCCGCCGAGGTTCAATTCGGCAGCAACGCGGTGACGCACCTCATAAATGGAATCAACTGGACGAGGACTGGCGGTAGCGGCACGAACCCCACCAGCGTCGCGGGTGCGGTATGGGCTACTCCGTTGATAACCCTAGGCCTTGTCGCCCCGTCCGCGACCCATGCGGATAACCAGACTGCGGCTGGAACCCACCTTGCAGGCGTGTTCGACTTGACCGAGGATGTCGTGCTGTACGTCGATTTCCATACGCCGACCGGTACCGGGGCGTTCCAGGTGCAGGTGAACAACACGACTGGCACCGCGGCCAATTCCGTTCACGGCACCGGCGCGGCGGGCAGCCGACCGTTCGGTTCGCCCGTGCTCGATCTCGCCGGCCATGCGAACGAGGTTGCGCCTGGGACTCTTAGAATCCCCATATCCCCCCGCGTCGCTGGTGCCGAACATCTTGCGACATCGACCATCTCGTTGCGCCTTGAAGGTGGTGCGGGCCTCACGATCACCGGGATAAGGCTGTACGGGTTCGCGGATCCCATCGATATCCCCGGCCCGCCCTGTTGCGCTCCCAGCTGTGACTGTGACGGTGACTGCGGCACCGCGGACTGCGATTGCGAAGATGTGCCGCCCAGTATCGTACTCATAGGAGCACCGGGAACGGTTGACCGCGCTGGCGTGGAAAGAATACTCGGCGACGCTACGGGCATGGCCTCCTTGCTTGCAGCCGACCACTTTGCCGCCGTAGGCGCGGCGACAATGGTCACCAGAGACGGCTACGTATTTGTCCATAGCATTGCCAACAATGCATCGGGTCTGCGTGTTCTGCCGGCTGCCCTTGCTGGGTTACAGGCCGGCGATGTGTTGCGGGCCACGGGCCGAACCACGGGCACGGTTGCCAACAGCCGACTGGAACTTGCGCATATTGGAGCGGGTGCTGGTGCGGGCATAGGCAACGAGGCCGTACACCCTGGATCGGCACACAGCATACCAGAGGAGGCCTTTACCTTTAGCCACATCCTAACCCAGGGTGACATTACGAACGGGCTTAGGATCGCCCCCAATGGCTGGAGCTGGCCAAGTACCCCTGGTACCCCAGCGGAGTGGACGGCTCGATTTGGTGACTTCGCATTCAGCATCGATGACCTGA
>Ga0209755_10007019_pt1 | contig 12298 bp, 15 predicted proteins | sample TergutCo191P1_FD_187301 | JGI IMG/M metagenome (GOLD analysis project Ga0209755, IMG submission 187301) | Cornitermes sp. P1 segment gut microbial communities from Petit-Saut dam, French Guiana - Co191P1 (SPAdes) (version 2) | ecosystem: Host-associated > Arthropoda: Insects > Digestive system... | reverse complement strand
TTACCATGTTTGCTCATGGCAGTCTCATTGGTGCTGAACAAAAGCCCAGCCATTAAAATAAAACTCCTTATTTTGCAACATAATATTAAAATGTATTTTTTTGTTCTTGAATGCATGAAGATCCATGAATATCAATTTCTGAAGGAATGCATTGAAAGTTCCATTATTCTTTTAGGGTGTGATATTTGTGTCAACAATTTCTGGGTGGAGCAGAATGCAGCATTTATCATAAAGCCACCACATTTCATGCCCCTCCACAGAAGCCATCATATTATTATCAGAATCCTCAAAAGATTTTTGACAATAACATCATCATCCAAACTCTGTCATTCAAAACTTGTTTCAGCTATGCAGAACATTACCTATCTCTTCATTATTTTGTCATGCCGTGTCACCAATAGCAAGAAGACAGAACCAAAAGGCTTAAAAAGGTGCTATAAACTCCATATTGTGACTCCAGCAGAGATCACATGGTCATACCAAATTCAGTACATGCCAGCTTTGTTGTTATTCCACTGTTTCCTTATCAGACCATGGTCATACAGTATACTTGGAGCAAAAATCACCTTATCTGACTGTGGTTGGATATGAAGCTCAACATTATAAGAAACAGGGTGCAGGTAGTGACTTATATTGAAAGTATTAGAGAGCAAACTCCACTCTAATGACAGGAGCAGGGAGGACAGACTTTCCTTAAGCATTATGGACATCTCTTATTCACATTCTCCAAGGACAAGAATCACTTTCTCCTGAGATGATCCCCCTCAACAAGGCCCTCGTAATAGGGTTTGTGCCTCTTGACTTTCCATCTTCTGTGGTCCTGAAAGGGCTGTGTGCTTTCTTCACGACTCTTCCGTGGCGATATATTGTGGCCCTTCACCCTTGGAGCCTGGAAATAAACAACAGCTGACTTACCATATGTGGCTTTAAATGCTGGAAGTCAGCCAAAGATGTCACCAAGAACAAGAATAACTAGATAAAGTAAGATACCAGTTGTAATCAGAAAACTGTAGAAGGGACGTGTTATTGAGTCTGCATCACATGTCTCTTCTGATATATTCATTTAGCAGATTAAAATGGTCATTCTTGTTCCCACCTCATATGTCACCCTGAAAAGGGCTGTCTTCTTGTTTCACTTTATTTCATCCCTCCTTTGAAGGTATTATGACCCTTAAAAGGGTCATATGTATTTATTGTTTTTTTATATTTCTTGTTTACTGTGCCACTTGGCTCAGCCATATTTTATCTGCTCTGGTACTCCTCTACTCACCACCTTCCTTGCTACCTGTCTGTACAGCAGGATTTCACCCATACCCTACTGATATCAACTGGGAAGATAAGGTAGCATGTTCTTGCGAATGTTCATGTCCAGCTACAAGACTGCAGTGTTACAATCCAGAAGACCACAATTGGAACTTATTTTAACTTAAGTACATTCTAGATAGCAACACTAAATGTCACAGTCAAATAGTTAGAACTGCTACTTTATATTCAGGAGGTCTCAGATTTGTATCTCATTTTGGAGACCAGATGGTCCAACAGAGGTTAAATTGTCTTAGAAGGATTTGCATATTTCTCATATCTTTATTACCACACAAAATATCAGTGCCCATTACTATTACTGTAGTTTGTATGGATGCAACACTGGAGCTTTGATGAAAAGGAAAAATAACAAACGTAGGGTGGCATCCATTGTTATGATGCCTTCGCCAGATTTTTATGAAAATATCTACACTTAGCTCCAAGGCAAGGTGAACATGTACTTGAGTGTGGTGTACCTTTCTGGTAAACAGTAACAAAAATAGGCTTCGTTATGCTGTGTCTTATTCACTTGTTATTTGTCACAGGAGGTACTACTATTGTGAATTTTGCAGCTGAATATTTGAAGATAAACAAATACATTCTTAGTCCCATAAGTACACTGGAGAAGAGTTCATCCTGGTTATTAAGGGATGCTTTTGTTTACTGTACTTCTGTGCTGTTCACAAGTTTCTGCAAGTGAATGTTTTTCCTTTTGCTGATCATATTATCATTTTCTTTTGCAGGTTTGATCTACATTGTGGGTGGCTGCACACACAGCCGTCGCCATTTACAGGATCTTCTGAGCTTCAACCCTGTAACTGGAGAGTGGTCAACACTGCCTTCTATGTTGGTGCCTCGCAGTCAGATGGGTGTGGCTGTTCTGGATGGGTACCTGTATGTTGTGGGTGGCACCAATCGTCATCATGAAGTTCTGCAGTCAGTTGAGAGATACTCTTTTGAAGAGGTATTAGTCTTTAGTATCACAGCATCTGCACTTTCATTTTATTGAGATGAATAAAATAGAATTTTTGTGCAAGGAATGTTCCTATACTAAAAAATACATTTCATTTTATGTGTGGGTAAAGGCCGGAAAAGTTTAATGCAGGTTATAATGATAATAACATTTTACAGAGGGAGTTGAAGTAATTAACAACATCAGATAGCTACATAAGTCTGTCATCTTGTGTCGTTAGAAAAACAGACTATCAAAATGCATGGTTTCGAATCCACAATCGAACACAAAGGAAGACCAAACCTGATGTGAATTCAGGATCACATTGGAATAATGGTAGTATGCTACTGAAATGTTCTGTACCCAATTTCACAGTAGCATGATAAAAACATAATGAAAATAGTAAAGCTCAACATGTTGATAATTGTCCCACTGCGGGGTGATTCAGCAAATTCCACATACATCTAACTCATCCAAGCCATATGAATATGGTAATATTGCAGAAGATATCAAGTTCACCAAAGATTTCTGATAGAGGTTCTGGTGTAAGACATGTTAGGTTGAAGCTTATCTCAGTATAGTTTCAATAAATTGTAACTGTACTGGACAGTTTTGCATTACCTGATTTAAACCTCATCACTTATATACCCAAGGTACCTTGCAGATGCTTCATTGTACAGCACCAAAATTCAATTTTTCATGTCCTCAGAACAAATGGAGTAAAGTTCCACCCATGAAAGTGGGTCGTGCAAGCCCTGCGGTAGCCTCTGCTGATGGACTGTTATATGTCATCGGTGGTGACCAGACACATGAAGTGAACTTCTACAGGGCACAGATCACCATCTCATCTGTTGAACGTTATGACCCATTGGCAGACACATGGCATGACTGCCCACCGTTACCAGAGAGCCGTAGTGAGGCTGGTGCAGTTGTAGTATGATCACTCATGTTCTCCTGACTGGACAAGGTAAGATTTTGAAACTGAAAGTACTTCAACCAGCAGTCACTGAGTGTCAGAACATTTGAATAATTTGATATTACTCATCAGTATTTTCTCTATGATTATGGGCCTCAAAGTCACCTCTGTACAACTAGATCAGGATTCATAACATCAGATACATTCAAGATTATGAGGATAAAAGGAATAACTTTTCATTACAGCATTGTTTTCGTAAATATATGGTAGCAACACTATGCTTATTACCATACAAGGCCTAAAACAGGGATTCTAAGATTTGGTTGTGAAAGCCTTATGATGGGTCTTGAACTCCCAGAATAATGGGGCAAACTTTATAGTTTGGCTGGTGTGTGTATTTGATTTACGATTTGGGTTTTGGATGTAAAGGTCTGAGAACCTCGGCCTAGAACAACGTGATGTAGTAATTCAGATTTTCTCTAACACTGTACACTAATACCAGAATATTTTTATTATGCAGGACTAGGGGGTTGGTTGCTGGCAGCCAGATGGTATGGGGGCAGGGAGTATTGTTGCACTAGTAATGTGGAATTGCTGTTGAAAAATATTTGCATCTTTGCAACTGCTAAAATATTCTGGTTAAAACTGTTTGAAGGACAGTACATTGTTGAGTTATGTATTGAGCCCTCGGGTGTCCCTTCCTGTATCAAAAAAAGGGGGGGGAGAAAACTTGATGTCAACCGGGGGCTGGCACATTCTTCGCCCTCGGACTTTTGTTTAGTTACAACAAGCATACAAGCTAATGACATTAACTGAGTAATTGTATTGTAAACGACAAGAGAAAAACAACATAGAATGAAAGTAATGAAAGTATCACAAAAATAAATATGAAACAGTTGACACTGATATCACAAAAATATTGAAGCTAGTACACAGTAAGGATTGCAAAGCGGCTCAGGTCTGCCATAAAACAGCTCACACGGCCAACTAAATAATAACAAAACAGTTGGCCCAGGCAGGGTTTAGCAACAACAGCCGTGCAATTATGCACTAAATAATTATGATACATCTGACTTGTATATACACAAAAAAATGCTCACAAAAACAAAGTACACACAATTTACTTCCCATTCCTAAGCATACCTTAAATCTTAACAAAACCAAAGAAACGTCTCAATTTGGGGCGGATGCCCATCCCGAGCCTCTGCTCGTAGAGATGCCAGAAAATCGGCGAGGTAGAAAACCAAAAAAACCACTGACTAAGGTCAAAGGATAACCTCTTAAAGAAACCTCGGTGTACCCCCCACGCCTGTTCTCTTCTGCGACGAGGGGTCAATGACGCAGGCAATAGCCCTTCCCTAAGGACAAGGGAAAGGAAAGGAAAGGAGGGAAACTTGTCAGTGAACGCCAGAAGACAAGGTCGCATTCTGACCTTGAGCGGGACGGCTCAGTATGGTATTCATTCATTCATTCTTTCATTCATTCATTGACTTGTGCAAAATGCGACGATTCCTTGTCGTTCTTAAGAGCTTCTTCCATTTCTCTCTATTATGTACTTTTTCCTGCCACCCTTCTCCACCAACTGTTCTTCCACTTCATCTTCCCATCTATTTCTTAGTAGTCAACCTCTCATTCTTGTTGTTCCCAAATTCATATATACTACTCTTTGGGGAATTCTGTTTTCTTCCATTCTCTGTACATGACCAATCCAACGTAATCTATTTAACCTTATTATCTCTGTTATAGTAAGTTTTTTAACAATTGTGTAAATTTCTTTATTTGTTAATATCCACCAATTTTCTTTTTCATTGTCATATACTGGGCCTAAAATTCTTCTATACACTTTCCTTTCAAAAATGTTCATTTGCTTTCTATCTGTCTTTGTAAGTATCCAGGTTTCTGAAGCACATGTTAACATTTTGTCTATTATTGTGTTTTTTAGTCTTAATTTTAGTTTCTTTGATATGCTTTTATTTTTAAAAAAAATTTTGTAGCATAAAGTATGTTTTGTTAGCATTTTTTATTCTTTCATGCAAGTCTATTTGATAAATATTATCTTCATTATAACTCCCAAATATCCGAAATTTTCAACTCTTTCAAATTTGTAATTTTTTATTTTAAAATGCCCTATTTTATTTTTCTTTACACTGTTTTTCCCTTCCACTATCATATATTTTGTCTTTTCTTGGTATATTTGTAGTCCTAACTTTCTGGCAATGTTCCATTTCTACAAAACATTTTCTTGTTTCTATTTCATTTTTTTCAATTAATGCAATGTCATCTGCATATGTTAATATATTCAGTTGTTCTTTACCAATCTTTATACCACTAGGAACCATTTTTATACTTTGTATCACTTTTTGTAATGCCAAATTAAATAATATTGGTGATAAAGGGTCACCTGTTTCAGTCCTGTTTTTTTTTCGAAAAAAGATGACAATGTTCTGTCTGTTCTAATCGCACTTCTTGAATTTGTATGCATGTTTTACACATATTTTAATTAATTTACTAGCAATTTTAAATTCTTCCATACATTTCCATAGCGTGTCTCTATGTATAGTCATATGCCATTTGAAAACCAATAAATAGATATTGTACACTCTGATTATACTCCCACATTTTCTCATTTATTACTTTCAATGCAAATATGTTGTCAATTACAGATCATCCATCTCTGAATCCATTCTGATAGTCCCATGTAATTTTTTCAATATATGGTTTAATTTTTATCAATATTATATTTGATAAAATTTTGTAAGCTGCATTTCCTACTGCTATTCCCCTGTAATTCTCACACCTATCTCTGTCTGCTCTTTTGCATATAGGAACTATTACTGTTTCTGTCCATTCTTTGAGTATCCTTTCCTCCTCCCAAATTTGTCTTACTAGTTCATAAATTCTATTCAGTAGTTTTATTTCCTCCATATTTTATTATTTCCAGATGTATTCCATCAGTTCCAGCCACCTTGTTATTTTTTAAGTTTCTTATTGCCTTTGTAATGTATATTTAATTAACATTTGGTTTAAAAGTTGTAATTTGTAAATTGTAACTTGGAATGGAAATTTTATTTGTTACATTCAGACAGGAAATGACTGCCACACATTTTCATTTATTCAGCAAATACCATTGTCGTTCATTGGACTTAGAGGCATCATACAGCTGAAAGTGACGTGACAGTTTGTTAAACCTTTTGGAATAGCTGACATTACGCTTCGCCTTTATATAAACCCATTAGCATGGTAAATGATTTTTCACTATGCATTCAATACGCAATGTCTACATACATTGTTACTGCAGTTATGTATCCTGAGTTGGTGTAGAAGATTATAAGTGAAGGCAGTACACAGTTAGGGTGTGAAACTTGCAATGATCTTCAGTCTGCCAATTTTACCAGGTAAGCCGTGCTGATTGTTTTGGAAATTCCAACTAAATTGAGTTGTGTACATTTGGATCAAATTCAAATTTAGTTGTTCTAAATTCATGTAATTTGGTTTATATTCAGGCAAGCTAACTTTTAGCACTTGCAAAATTATTTGAGAGCTTATTTCTTCATTCCCACTGTATCTATTGTGAACGTAGTAATTTAGAATATATAGTTAGACAATTTTATTATATTGTCTTGGAGTCCTTTTTATCAGATAAGTAGTCTGATTGGTGGCAGCATAAAACTACCCAGCGACATGCTACACGACCCTTTACACGTAGTATTTGTCGATATAAGATTTGGTGGAAGTCCAACCCCATTCCGACATACACTACACCTTGTTTACATCTTCTCTAGTAAGTTCTTCTATGTCAACTTCAACTTCACTAATTTCTTTATTTCCTTTTTTAATTAATTCCCTTGGTACTTCTGTGTTCAGTAATTTGTCAAAATATTCTTTCCATATTTCTGCTTTCTCTTTTGTATTCATTGCCAATTCCCCTTTTTTGTCCCTAATTATGCTAAATTTATGTGGATATTCTTTCTTAAATTGGTTTATTGTTTGATACATTTTCCTTGTGTTATTATGCTTTTGATCTTCTTCTATTGATTCTGTTACATTTTTCATGTATACCGTTTTCTTATTCCTAATTATTTTCTAAGCTTCTTTTCTTTTATGGTGACTCTCCTACTCTTCCTTTTCCCTTCTTCCTTGTATCAACCACTTTTATCTTGCTTTGTTCATTTCTTCTATTGCAAATTTGCATTCCTCATCGTACCATTTATTTTTAAATGTTTCTGTGCCTTCATCCTTTTTTATAAGCTGCTGTTTTGTTTCCTTGATTATTGTTTTAATGCTTTCCCATTTTTCATTAATATTATTGTCAATACAATCATTGTCCAAATTTTCCAGTGTTTCAAACCTGTTATTAATTTCTGTAGCATATTCTTGTTTCCACTTTGGATTTTTAAAAATATTCACCATTTTATTATATTTATTTGCAATTTTTACCCTTAATTTCACCTTAAAATTTATCTTCAGTAGGTTGTGATCTGATCCAGTGTCTGGTCCCCTTAGTGCTCTGATGTCTGTTATTGCACTCCTGGATCTATTACTAATTAAAACGTGATCCATTTGGTTCGCTGTCCTTTCGTCTGCTGAATACCGTGTCTCTTTGTGAATATCTTTATGTGGAAATGTTGTACTTCTTACATTTAAACCTTTTAGATATCGCAAACTGAATCATTTTTCTTCCATTGTTGTTAGTTTCATTATGTAAACTTTATGCTTTCTTTGTCAACATGTGCATTAAAATCTCCAACTATTATTTCAATGTCTGGCCCAGCTATTTGATTTATATTTTGCTCTAATAAATTATAAAATTCTTCTTTTATCTCTTCCATTTTTTTATTTGTTGATGCATGGACATTTATCGGAATACACAAAAACCATTTAGCTTTTAGTCTCAAACAGCATATTCTTTCACTTATATGAAGGTAAGTCATTAAATAACAGGAATTTTATAATGACTTTTTTACAAGAGTACTTACAGAAATTGTTTGTGTCTTATTTTTTGACATAGTCCCCCTGCTTCACAACACACTTGGTCCACCTGTCCACAAGCTTGCGGATGCCCTCTAGAAAAAAGCTTTTTGTCGTGGCCTTTAACCAACTTTGCACTGCCTCCATTACCTCGTCGTCATCTGCAAACTTGTGGCCCCGCAAATGTTCTTTCATAGGTCAAAACAAGTGAAAGTCCAATGGCGCCAAGTCTGGACTGTGTGGTGGATGTTTCAACACCTCAAATTTCAGATCACGTAATGTATCCACTGTATGTGCAGCCGTATGGGGACGGCCATTGTCGTGAAGCAACAGTACTCTTTTTGAGAGAAGTCCCCGGCGTTTCAATCGTATCGCGGGCTTCAACTCGTTCACTAGCATGTCACTGTGTTGAGCACTAGTCATATTTTGACCCTTTTCCTGAAAATGCACCAATATAGGGCCATTGACATCCCAAAAGATGGTCAGCATGACTTTCCCAGCAGAAGCCTGTGTCTTAAATTTTTTGTTGGCCGGAGACGATGGGTGCTTCAACTGCATCGATTGTCTCTTACTCTCTGGTTCATAATGGTACACTCAGGACTTGTCTCCTGTCACAATTCAATGGAGAAAAGCATATCCTTCATGAGCATGACGGTCCAAATGCTCCTGACAAATCGTCTGCCATGCATGCTTGTGATCATTGGACAACTGCCTTGGGACCCATCTGCTACACACTTTCCTATACCTGAGGTCATTATGGACAATATTGTACGCAGAGCCATGACTCATGTTGAATGCTGCAGCAATTTCATCAAGAGTAACTTGCCTGTAGTCACGGATTCGCTGCTCGACCTGCTGTTTCACTGTCTCACTTGCCATGCTAACTGGTCTCCCACTCTGGTGTTCATCACTGACATTTTGTCGTCCATTTCGAAATCTTTCCACCTATTCATACACTCTCCCCTTACTCAAACAACTGTCTCCATACTGAACCTTCATTCTTCTGTAGATTTCAGAAGGTTTCACACCCTCTGGCCACAAAAAATGAATAACACTTTGTTGCTCTTCCACAGTGCAAGTTGACAGTGGAGTGGCCATGTTGTATGGCCTACTGCGCAGGCTCAAACTGCTTGATCATCACGACCCACATATGACATATTGCTAAGGAGCCATTTTGTGTCCCAAAATAAGATTTTTCGTTGTGCATACTTTTCCATGCACTTTAGAATAGCATTCCTGTTATTTAATGACTTTCCCTTGTGTTTTTTAAATCTTTAACATATTTTAAAAATTCTCCACTTACATAAAAACTGCAACTTAATTCATGTTTCTTACTTTCTAATCCACTAGTGAATAAAGCAAAGTTATTTTCTGAGGTCAGCAAAATATAATTACCTGTAAGAACTTAAGTCAGTTTAGATACTGTATAATAATCTGGAACATTTGATAATCCGGTATCTGTCTGGTACCATGATTGCTGGATTAAAAGAACTCAGCTATCATTATGTATTTTTAGAATCATTCTGTAGCCTGCTTATGCACTAGTTTTGTCTTAAGGGGGATGTAGCTATGTTTTAAAGTATTTAAATACTGTTCTTGATCATTGAATAAGTCCTGATTAGAGATTTATTTAGCAGTTAAGCTCCAGCTTGACTGAAACCAGCTGGTTTTCTTGAACAAAAGCTTCAAAACTCTTTCCAGTTGTTGGGCACTATATTTAGTGTGAATTGCATTCCTTGAACCCTCATTCCTTCTTTCATCAACTTGTTCTCATGTTCCAAAATTATCCAAGACGATTTATATTTGCTAAGAAACAGCCAGTTGCAGTTGTACATGTTTTGTGTTTGTTATTTAAAACTCCAGAAAGAGCCACTGCATACTCAAAAAATATACATGCAGTGTAGAAATGAATTGTATAAGAGAAACAGTGAAATTCAGAACCTTATTAATAAAAATTTTTGTTTCTTCTTATGCATATATAGGTAATGACATCCTTGGTAATCCAGAAGAACCTATAAAAAAGGATTTTCTTGCTGATTACAGAAATGTCTGGAGGAACTGCGTGCAAATGGTTGTACAGATTGTGTTTCAAGCAATTTTATGTGTAAGAAATGTTGATGCTCGCCATATTAATGTGAAGTTCGTAAAAGCATTGGCAGAGAGCTGTATCATTCATTAGCAGAGTTTCTGGAGGAGCTTACTGCCTTCATTGTTAGATTATCCCAAGAGCATTTCTTCTATAAGAATAATTCAAACAACTGAGAGCTTGTTTACTGAAGAGTTTGCCAGCTTCCAGAAAAAGTAGTATTAATCTGAGGCGTGGCAATGTTTATTGGATCTTTGGTCGCTTAAAGTTGTCAACATTATGGTCGAACAACATTGTTCAGAGCAACTTTAAACAAGGACTGTGTGCATTTATGGCTTTCCCTGTTCTTTTACCAGTTAGTAAATTAGATTCCTGCTGTATTTTCTACTTCAGTTGGTATTAGGACCATTCACCACAATGAGGTGAAACCCATGGGCTGGTGAATTAAGTGTATTTTGTTGTTGGAGGAGCCTGCAGTTAACAGGAGGCATGTGTAGATAGTGTGTTCCAATATCTTTAGAAACAACAGGGACAGACCACTCTGTGATGTTATAATTTGTAATTTAATGCAATTGTATTTTGATACAAAGTCCTTTTTTTCCCTCCCTCACAGGTGTTTCAGGCTGCAATGAGATGGATCATGCATGATGTTACACAGCGACGTCGTTATGTGTTTGAAATATTGTCACATGTGCGTCTGCCATTGCTGTCAGTGTGTCGTTTGGAGCGGGCAATCAATGATTGTGGAGATGGAAGTCTGAAAGTTGCTCTTCGTTCTGTACGTAAGGATCTTGTTACTAAGAAAGGAAGTTTGGTGCCTCTGTATGTTCATCCACGGCTGTGTGCTAAGAAAGACATCTTTGTGATTGGTGGTTCAAAGCGGGAACTAGTAAGTGCATGGACAAGATCTTCAGAGTGTACATATGAGTCTGTGGAACGATTTGATACATTTCGTAGAGAGTGGTGTCGAGTTTCACCAATGGGCATTGGACGAATCCTTCCAGGTGTGGCAACTCTTAATGGAAGAATATTTGTGGTTGGTGGAGAACAGGAGTCTCAGATATTAGCCAATGGTGAATGCTATGACCCTCGTGAAGACTCGTGGAGCAAGGTAGCAAGTATGGTGGTGCCTCGTTGTGAGTTCGGACTGTGTGCATTGTATGGGAACTTGTATGCTATTGGTGGCTGGGTAGGTGAGGATATTGGAGGGTCTATTGAGAAGTATGATCCAGCACAGAATGAATGGAGACTGGAAGGTGACTTGCCAGAACCCAGGTTCAGCATGGGTGTAGTCTCATATGATGGTAAGTGGATGGTTTTGAAGAAGCCTGGTGACTCAGGCACAAGTGTCAATGAATACCAAGTACAGTAACAAAAGGATTTAATTTTCCAGGTTTTCAGAGTAGTAATTGTTCAGACTGTGATCTTCTTTGTTATACTATGTAATTTTTTATCAACAGAACTTAACTGCTCCTAGTTTCAGACTGAGGATAGCCTGTGATGATATGATCATTTTATGTAGCCAGGTTGCTTGGCCAAACAAGTACATCAGAGAGGCAGAGAAAATAGTTTGCACTCTCAGCCAGTAGGAGTAGTGGATAGGAAATATCGAAAGCAGGAAACAAAAATGGTCTTTTTAATGGCCATATTTTACAGGAAGGACATGGTAAAGTGAAAAAAGAAGAATGGTTGTTGTTAAGGTTAAAGCGGGCAGGAAGTGGTAGCAGGAATGACCCACATATGGTCTACAGTATGTTGTCACAGACCAATGGCATGGGGCTATTTCTAGGTGATGTGAGTACTGCTGTGGAGTGAGAGCATATTAGAGATTTTTGGTGCTGCTTGGACATCCTCAGAGAACATTCTGTGACAGTGGAACAGTATTGGCACAGGTCACCATGTCTTGCTGAACAACACCAGCATCCTCATTACCATGTTTGCTCATGGCAGTCTCATTGGTGCTGAACAAAAGCCCAGCCATTAAAATAAAACTCCTTATTTTGCAACATAATATTAAAATGTATTTTTTTGTTCTTGAATGCATGAAGATCCATAAATATCAATTTCTGAAGGA
>Ga0209755_10007017_pt1 | contig 12299 bp, 9 predicted proteins | sample TergutCo191P1_FD_187301 | JGI IMG/M metagenome (GOLD analysis project Ga0209755, IMG submission 187301) | Cornitermes sp. P1 segment gut microbial communities from Petit-Saut dam, French Guiana - Co191P1 (SPAdes) (version 2) | ecosystem: Host-associated > Arthropoda: Insects > Digestive system >... | reverse complement strand
AAGGCAAGGGCTGGATAGCCGAGGCCACCTGCACCGAGATTCGCCTGGATCTGCCGCAGAAGCTTAAAATCCCCTATGCCGTGGCCACGCCCCGCGAAAAGTACCGCATAGCCGGCGAAAACCCGCAGAAGGAAAACATCGTCATGCAGCTTATCGAAGACCACGACAGCGAGCAGATACTCGTCATCGGACAGTACATCTCGCAGCTTGAGTCGTTTGCAAAAGCGTTAAAGGCCCCGCTGATTACCGGAAAAACGCCCAACGCGGAAAGGGAGCGCATTTACGGCAGCTTCAAGCTGGGGGAGTCGAGGGTCATAGTCGTGTCGAAAGTCGCAAACTTCGCAATCGATTTGCCCAGCGCGTCGATGGCGGTACAGGTATCCGGCTCGTTCGGATCGCGGCAGGAGGAGGCCCAGCGGCTGGGGCGCATCCTTCGGCCCAAGGGGGCGGGAAAAAGCCAAACCGCGCGGTTCTTCACGCTGGTTTCGCGCCATACCGTTGAGGAGGATTTCGCCGCAAACCGGCAAAAGTTTTTGGCTGAACAGGGATACAAATACTCGATACAGCACTGGAACAAGGAAACCACGGTACAAAAATATGAATAACACACAACAAGACAATTTTCGCTCCATCGAATTCTGGAAAGCGTCCATAATGACCCTGCCCGACAACGCCTTTTTTGAGCTGGTGCGGACGGTGTTCGGAAAGGTGAAAACGCCTTTCAACAAACAGATTCTGGCAAGCGATCTTGAAAAGTTTTTGCTACGCGGCGACATCCAAAAAAACGTCGCCAAATACATCGGCAGAAACGACGCGCGCATTATCGCGACGGTGGCCTTTCTGAACGAGCCCACCCCCGACGACATGGAAACCTTTTTTTCCGGCGAGTTGAACTACGCCGAGCTGAACGACATGCTTATCAACCTGGAAGAGCGGTTCATCCTTTACCGTTTTCTGGACGAGGACAAAAAGCAGGGCGCAAAACGCCTTGCCATGAACCCCGTGTTCAAACCGATTCTGTCGCCGTTTATCGCGGACACCTCCCTGCTGTTTCCCTCGATTCACGCAAGCGAAATGCCCATAGACGGAAAAGACGAAGAGGAAAACCCGTTTGACGCAAACACCGACGACAAAAACAGCCGGCGTCCGTTCCTCTACGACGACCGGATTCCGGCGGTAATGCTCTCCTTCGTTTCCATGAACGAGTTTTTCTTCAAGACGAACGGGGGGGGCATACGGCAAAAGATCGTGAATTCCGCCAAAACCCTGTTTCCAAACCTGTCGCTGGAAACGCTTATCGAAGGCATGATGGTTCTTGGCATGTTTTCCGCAAAGGGCGAGAAGCTGCAGCCTGATTACAGGCGGTTTTCCGCCTTCGGCAGGCTCAGCCGCCAGGAAAGGGCGGAATACTACACGGCGGGCATTCTGTGCCACATGGAGTCCGTCGCCAAGGAAGGCGCGGCGGATCCGCACGACAGCGCCATTTCCCCGTGGCTTATGAGATCAAAGGTCCGCTCCTATGCGAAATTCATTCACCGTTTTCACAAAATGCTGGATCCTGACAGGCTTTATCCTTTTGCAAGCCTGCGAAAGCTGGCGTATATCCTTGAACGCGAGAACACCGAGTTTTGCAGGGACAGGCTGCTCAAAACCATGGAGGAAACCGGCCTGCTTGTTCTGGTGGCGGACAACCACTGGCGCAAACGCTCGTTTGTCCCCCTCCCCCCCCCCGAAACGGAGGCGGCCCCTTCTGAAGGCCAAGCCTCCCAAGAAGGGCAGTCCAAAGCGGTGGTCGTAATGGACGCATCCTTTAGCCTGATGGTGTACCCTGAAATCGACTACAACGATCTTGTAATGATTGCGGCTTTTTGCCACGTTACCGAAGCCAACCTAAGCGTCCGTTTCGAGCTGAACAGGGATTCCGCCGTGTCGGCCTTCAACCTGGGAATCGCCGCCGCGTCGATAATCGAGCTTCTGCAAAAGCTTTCGCAAAACAGAATCGACGAAAACATGATATACGCCCTGCAGGACTGGGAAAAAAGCCACAAGGAAGTAACCCTGCGGCAGGGCCTGGTGCTTACCCTCTCGCCGGAACGCAGGTATCTGGCGGAGACAAAACCTTTGTCGATGTTTATAAAAGAAACCCTTGCGCCGGGAGTCTACATGCTGCCGGAAACTCTGGAAGACAGGGCCGTCCGCGCCCTGAACAGCGCCGGTGTAAACATAATTTCCCGCCAGAGCGAACACGGGGACGAAAACCGGTTCCCGGACAAACCCGGAATCATCGACGGGTTTTCAAGCAACTTCTATCCGGCGCTTCGCACGATAAGCTTTGGCAGCGGGATTTTCCCCCAAAGTGCCGCCCCGCAGGAAAAAACGGAGGAAGCGGCGGAAGACGAAGCTTCCGCCTACGCCGCTACCGACGCCGAAGCCCAAACCTTGACCGAGGGCTTCCGTTCCGCGTTAAAGAAAATGCGCTTTGACAAAGAGAAAAACGACGAGCTGGAAGCCCGCATCGAAAGACGGCTGATACTTTGCGAGTCGCAGCTCAAGGACGTGGAACTGCGTTACGAGAAGCTCGAAGCCCGCGGCCTGGACTACATAGGCAAAACCCTTATCGCAAAACAGGCCATAGCCATGCAGTCGCTTGTGGAGGCGGCATGGCCGGGCAAGCAAAAGCAGGAGCGCGTTATGGGTTTTCCAAAAGCGCTGGACAAGAGCGGGAACGAGGCCGTCCTGAGCATCAAGCCGATGGACGACGACGGGGGGGGGGGGATAATCCAGATACCCCTGGGAAAGATAAGTCTGCTGCGGCGGATCAAGAGATCGATTTTCGAAAACAATACCGTTTAGGGAACGTCCGCGCGAGTCGGATTTCCCATAGGAGCTTTTATGCCGTTACCGCCTTTTTCCGGGTTCCAGCTTGCGGAATCCCAGCTTGCCGAATTACGCCAGGCAAAGCTTGCCGTTCTTATAGACGCCGACAACACCCAGCCGGTAATCATCGACGGGCTTTTGGACGAGGTAGCAAAATACGGAATCGCCAGCGTGAAACGCATTTACGGCGACTGGACGAACACCAACCTTCGTTCATGGAAAGACCGCCTGCTGGAATACGCCATTCAGCCCATCCAGCAGTTTTCGTACACCAGCGGAAAAAACGCCACGGACTCGGCGATGATTATCGACGCTATGGATTTGCTTTACTCCGAAAAGCTCGACGGGTTTTGCATAGTCTCAAGCGACTCGGACTTCACCCGCCTTGCGGCGCGGCTTCGCGAAAGCGGCCGCACGGTTTACGGCTTCGGCGAGAAAAAAACCCCGCGCGCCTTCGTCTCGGTCTGCGACAAGTTTATCTACACCGAGATCCTGAAAGACCTCCACGAGGAGTCCGACGACGACGATCCGAAGTCGGCCCCGAAACCGAAAAAGGAATTCAAGGTTGACCGCAAGCTTCTAAAACTTCTGCGCGAAACCGTGGACGACATCGCCGAGGAGTCCGGCTGGGCGTACCTTGGCGCGGTGGGACACAAAATCAACCACCGCTCGGCGGACTTCGACCCGCGAAACTACGGCTTCAAAAAACTGGGCGACATGTTCAGAGCCATCCCCCAGTTCGAAACCGAGGAAAGGCCACAGGCCGGCGGCACCGGCAGGCAGGTATACATACGCTGGAAACGAAAAAGGTAGCCCGCCGGAGGGACGCAAAAAAAGGGAGCAAACCGAGTTTGCTCCCCAAAAGTGGGCGATACAAGAATCGAACTTGTGACCCTCAGCGTGTCATACTGATGCTCTAACCAACTGAGCTAACCGCCCAAAATCAAACCGGTCGGCCCCGACCGCCGCAAACCAAGAAAACCGGACACCCGGCCCAATGCCCGACAAGCCAGGCAGCGCAGAACGCGCCGCCCGGTTGCGGGAAATCCCTGTTACGACCCGAGGCCAAGGGAAACCGCGGAAAAGCCCCGTCAATAAAAACCGGGCCCTTCCGGGCGGCTTTCCTTATCTATCTAATCCTCTCGCGGATGGCAACGTTTACCTCGATTTTTTTGTCGGGGCCAAACATCATCGGAACGATAAGGGCCTCCACCTCGCCCAGGTTGGTGGCGACTTCCATGTTGTCGCCGGTAAAAAGGGCGGGAGGGGTAAGATCGAACTTGAAGCCAAGCTCGTGAAGCTTGGTTACCGCCTGCGCGGTAATCATGTTGGCAAGCTCCTGGATAGTGGCCCTGGCGAGATCGTCCAGAACGGTAAAGGTGTCCTGGTTCATGGCCCCCGCCACGTACAGCGCCGTTTCCTTGGTCATGTCGAAAAGAACGCGGCCCTCGACGTCGCCGGCAAGACCCACCAGCGCGGCAACGCCCTGAATGGACATGGTGGTGGGCTTCAAATAAATCTCGCCGCGCTTGACCTCGGAACCCACAACCTCATTGAGAATGCCAAACGTGGATTCGACAAAAGGGTTGATATACTCAACTCTCATAGTACACTCCTTAACTCAAGTCAAAAATTATGCATCCTGCGTTACGCGATCATCGTAAACGCCGAAACCAGCTCGCTGGGCAGGGAACCCCAGTTTCTGCTCGGGAGCTCCTCGTTTTTCCCCATGATAACGATGCCGTCGGACTTCAGCTTTTCGGCAAAGCTTTCGATCAGCCGCTCCTGATCCGGCTCGGGGAAGAACGACATCGTGTCGCGGGTAAGGATAATATCCAGACTCGGCAACGGGTTGTCGTTCAGAACGTCGTGATACTCGAACACTATCGAGTCCTTTATCGCCTGGTTGAAAGAATACCCGTTCTTTCCCTTGACCATAAAGGGCCGGCAGTACTCGGGAACCTCGTCCAGATCGAAGGTCATGTTCGGGGCCTGGCTTATCGCCATGATGTCGTTGTCGTTGGCCCATATCTTGACCTGCGCGTCCGGATATCTGGTTTTAAGTATACACGCAAACGAGAAAGTTTCATAGCCCTTGCCGCAGCCAAATTCCCAAACCTGCACGCTGTTTGAGGAAAGCTTCGGCAGAATCGCCTTGACCTCCTGGGCGTATTCCTCGCTCCAGAACGTGCCGGTGAAGGGCGAGAAGAAGCCGCTGAGGAACTCGTCGGCCTCGGCCGCGTTTTTAAGCTGAAGGTCGGCGTTCGTCCGCGTGCCGCTCCATTCGGAGAAGCGCCTTCGCAGCCACCTTTCGTTGACCGCGGACGAGGTAAAGCGCTTCAGCGCCGCAAGGCCCTCCTTTACGAAGCCAATCGCGGAATCCGTGGAGGGATCCGGCCTCGCCTCCGAGAGGGCGGAACCGCCGGCCGGCGGCGGGACAAAGAAATCGCCGGAGCTGCTTACGTTGCCAAGCTCCTTTTCCTTGCTCTCCTCCTTCTGGCCGAATATGCGGATTACGTCGAGAATGACGTACAGCTCGCCGCTCTTTTCCACCACGCCGGAGATGTACTTGATGTTTATGTCGCCGAAAATCGGGTGCGGCGGCTGGATCGTCTCGCGGTTCACCCCGACCACCTTGTCGATTTTGTCCACGATCGTTCCGTACACCTGATCCTTGATGCGGAGGATAAGCATGTTCTCCTGTCCGTCGGACTTTTTGTCCCTGGGCAGGTGGAAGAAGGTCCTAAGGTCTATTACGGGGATGATGTCCCCGCGAAGGTTGTAGACCCCCCTCACGAACGATGCGGCATTAGGCACGAACGTAAATTTATCGGCCTTGGCGATTTCCTTTACGTTCATGATGTCCACGCCGTAATCCTTCCCGGCAAGGGAAAAGGTGATCATCTTGTAATCGACAGTCTCGATACGTTCCTTCTGCGCCTGCAAATCGGCGTTTACCTGTGCAAGATCCTTGATTACTGCTGCCATATTTTACCTACCGTATTGAAGCTTCGCGGACTTGGCGCTGCTCCATCTCCTTTTTGAGTCCCAGTTCCAAGAGCTGGCTTACGTCTATAATGAGGGACACCGAACCGTCGCCCAGTATGGAAGCCCCGGCGATGCCGGGGGAATTGGTAAACTGATCCCGCAGGGGCTTGATTACCACGTCTTCCTCGCCTATAAGGCTGTCCACCATGAAACCCATCTTTCTTTCGGCGGTGCCGACGATTACGATGAAGTTGTAGTCCTGGTGTTCCTCCGTCCTGATGCCGAAAAGCCGGTTCAGGCGGAGAAGGGAAACGACGTCGTTGCGGATGTTGAACACCTCGTAGTTGTCGATCCGCTTGATTTCCTCCGGCTTGATCCGCAGGCTTTCGATGACGCTGGTAATCGGGATGGAGTAAATCTCCGGGCCGACGCGCACCAGAAGCCCCTGGATGATGGCGAGGGTAAGGGGAAGCTTGATTGTAAACTTCGTTCCCTTTCCAAGCTCGGAGTTGACCGTGACGGTGCCGTTGAGCTTGTCGATTTGGCGGCGGACCACGTCCAGGCCCACGCCGCGGCCGGAAATGCTGGTAATCTGCTTTGCCGTGGAAAACCCGGGGTCGAAGATAAGGTTGAAGGCCTCAACGTCGGTGAGTATCTTGTTCGGGCTGATTAGGCCGCGGTCCACGGCCTTCGCCTTGATGGCGTCCACGTCGATCCCCTTGCCGTCGTCGGAAATCTCGATGACGATCATGTTGCCTTCGTTGGTGGCCTTCAGGAGCACCCTGCCCTCTTCCGGCTTGCCGGCGGCAAGACGCGCCTCCACGGACTCTATTCCGTGGTCTATCGAGTTCCGCACCGAGTGCATGATAGGATCCAGAAGATCCTCGATTACCGACTTGTCCAGCTCCGTCTCTTTTCCCTCGATGACCAGGTTGATCTTCTTGTTGAGCGTTTTGGAAAGATCGCGCACGAGCCTCGGGAACCTGTTGAAAATCTGGTCGATCGGCACCATGCGGATGCGCATGACCCCTTCCTGCAGCTCCCCGGTTATCCTGCCGAGGTTTTGCGCCGTGGAACGGAACTTGCCCATGTTGCTCTTGAAGGATGCCTCGAAGCCGTCGAAGAGCGAGAAAACGTCCCCGTAGCCGTCGTTGATTTCCTTGCGGATGTCCTTGACCGACCTTCCGCTTTGGATGCTCTCGAGGTAGCCGGGCAGGCTGTCGAACAGGCTCTTGATTTTTTCCCTGTACTGCACCTCGATCTCGTGAAGCTGGCTGACCATTTTGTTGAACTGCCCGCTTATCTGGTTGAAGGTCGCCTTGGTGATGACCGTTTCGGAAACCAGGTTGAGAAGATCGTCGATCCGCTTGGAGTCCACGCGAAGGATCGATCCTGCGTCCTTGCCCGCCTTCTTGGCCTCTTCCGAGGCGCCCGCTTTGGGGGCCGGAACGGAATCGGCGGCCTTGTGCTCCCCCGCGGCCGCGGCATGCACTTCGGGCGCCGGCGCGGCGGCCTGGGCGGTTTTTTCTGTCTCTATTTTGAACACGTCGGTAACCTCCGCGTCAAGGGAGACGTCCGGAAGCACCACGGAACGCCTGATGTCTTCGGGCTTCTGTCTGGTGGCAACGTAGTAGTCAACCTTGGGAAAGAAATTGTCTTCATATAGCTGCTCGAAATCGGGCGAGGTTTTCAGTATGGTTCCTGAGTTCTTGAGCACGGCGTAGACCTGTATGCCGCCGACCGTGTTCATAAGGCTTTCCTTGTCAAACAAAACCGTGACGCGGTAAACCGGCATGCCGTCCGCCGCGGAGTCCTTGAGCTCCATGAGCTCTTCCTCCGAAAGAGGCATCGCCCCTCCGGAAAGGGCCGAGACGGGCTTGGGCGGCGGCGCGGCCGGCTTGGGTGCGGCGGCGGGCTTGGCCCCCGGCTTTTTGCGGCTGGAGCCTTCCGGCAGAAGCCTGGAAAGGCGATCCTCGATATTGGAGATGTCCTCCCGGTATATCGCGCCGTTCATCCTCTGCTCCAGCATCGCCTTTATCACGTCGATGGCCGAAAGCAGCACATCCGTCACGGTTTCTGTGACCGACACCTGATCCGAGCGGATTGCATCCAGCACGTCTTCCACGATGTGTGTAAAAGAGGATAGCTCCATCATTTCCACGGTCGCGGATCCGCCTTTTAAGGTATGAGCCGCACGGAAAATCTCGTCCACAGCGTCCTTGTTGGCGCCCTCATTCTCAAGAACCAGAATGTTCTGCTCCAGCGTATCGACCTGCATTTGTGCCTCGCTGAAGAAGTCCTTGAGCAATTCCTCGTTATGGGGATCAAGATAGTCACTCATACTTGTAAATATAAACCGGTTTCCATCTTACGTCAATACACAACCGGGGCATCCGGCCCAGAATCCGACGAATATTGCCGGTTTTTTCGCCCGGAAAGGCCCGCCGTTTCGAGTATTTCGGCAATCCTTTTCCATTTGTTCAGCGAGTAGACGTGCAGCCCTCCCGCCCCCGCGCCGGCAAACCCGTGCATAAGGTCCGCCGTGTACTCCACGCCGGCTTTTGCGAGGCCTTCGGGGTCGTTCCGGTACCTGCCAAGAACCGCGGCAAGCCCGGCGGGAACCGAACACCCGTTGGAAACGGTCATGCGGAGGGTGGGCTCGTAGGACAGCACCGGCATGATGCCCACTACCACGGGAATCGTCACGCCGGCCTTTCGTATGCGCTCCATAAAACGTTCAAACGCGGGAACGTCGTAGCAAAGCTGCGTCATCACGAAACCTGCGCCGCTGTCCTGCTTCGAACGGAGATACGCGACGTCCGACTCCGGCGAGGCGGCCTCCAGGTGCTTTTCAGGGTAGCCCGCCGCCCCTACGCACAAATCCGGGAATTCCGACTTCAAAAAGGCGATAAGCCCGTCGGCGTGGACAAAATCGCCGCCGGTTCCGTCGCGCCCGGCGGGAAAATCGCCCCGCAGCGCCAGAAGGTTCACGATTTTCCTGTCCAGATAGCTCCGGACCGTTTCCCTTACGTCGTCCCGGCTGTTGCCTATGCAGGTCAGGTGGGGCACGACCAGGTTTCCGCTTTCGTTGATTATGTCGCAGACCTCCACGTTTCTTCCCCTTCCGGTTCCGCCCGCGCCAAAGGTGCAGGAAAAGAAGTCCGGCCCAAGTTCGCACAGGCGGGAAAGGGTTTCCCTGATTCCGTCGAGGGAAACCCCGTCCTTTGGCGGAAACACTTCCAGGGAAAGGGTTGTCTTTTTTTGCAGCAGCTCGGCTATCGTCATGATGTTCTCCCGTAGTCGGTTAAATCTACCGGATTTTTCCGCGAATTGAAATATCGCCAAGGGCGGCGACGCGGTTTTCCAGCATGTGCGCCTCGATTCCTTCAATAATTTCGATCATGGACGACGGAGCTGCAAAAGTGGCGGAGCCCACCTGGACGGCGGCGGCTCCCGCCATAAGGAACTCCAGCGCGTCGTCGGCGCAGGCTATGCCCCCAAGCCCCACCACGGGAACGCGCGGCTCAAGCCCGCCGCAAAGCTCCCATACCATGCGAAGGGCTATGGGCCTTATCGCCGGGCCGGAAAGCCCCGCGGTCACGTTGTCGAAAACGGGCCTGCGGTTTTTTACGTCGATAGCCATGGCCTTGAACGTGTTTACAAGCGAAAGGGCGTCGGCCCCGGCCTTGACGCAGGCGTTTGCCACGGCAAGGATATCCCCCGCGTTGGGCGAGAGCTTTACCATGAGGGGCTTGTTTTTCAGGGCCCGGCGCACCCGGCTTACGGCCATGGCCGCGGCTTCGGGATCAAGGCCAAAAGCCATACCCCCGGCCTTTACGTTTGGGCAGGAAATGTTAAGCTCGACCATGTCGACGGAGCTTGCGTCCAAAAGCTCCGCGCCTTCCGCGTATTCCTCCACGGAGGAGCCGGAAAGGTTGGCGATTACCGCAGGGCCGAGGGCGCGCAGTCGGGGCAGCTCCTTCTCTATGAAGGCGGGAATCCCGGGGTTTTCAAGGCCGATGGAGTTCATAAGCCCGGCCGAGGTTTCCCACAGGCGCAGGCCGGCGTTTCCGGGCCTTGGGCCCAGGGTAAGCCCCTTGGTGCAGATTCCGCCGAGGCGGGAAACGTCGAGAAGCTTGGCGTACTCCCCGCCGTAGCCGAAGGTTCCGGAGGCGGCGATTACCGGGTTGCGAAGCCTCACGCCGGCAATAGTCGCGGAAAGGTCGGGTTTATCCGTTTTGGTCATCGAAGACTACCTCGCTTGCGTCGAAAATCGGCCCGTCGGCGCAGCAGCGGCGGTTTCCGTCCGCGGTTTTTACCGTGCAGCCAAGGCACGCCCCCACTCCGCAGGCCATGCGCCGCTCCAGGCTGACGAAGCATGGAACCCCGGCGGCGGCGCACTTTTGGGCCACGGCCTTCACCATGGGCTCCGGCCCGCAGGCGCAGACGGCCGCGTACTTTTCCGGCTCCAGAAAGTCCGGGATGCGGCCCTTGTTGCCGAAGGTTCCGTCCTCGGTGGCGGCGACCGTGTTTTTGGCCCCGCCGTAGGCCGCTCCCAAAAGCGCGTCCCGTTCCTCCATGCTCCCCGGGCCGGTTCTGAAACCGGCGTACAGGTCGAAGGCATGCCCCGGAGCTTCGCGCAAAAGGGCGTTCAGAGGCGCAAGGCCCGCCCCGCCGCCGATCAGGGCCACGGGCCTGCCGCCAGACTTTTCCGCCGGGGGCAGAAAGTCGGCCCAGGCGTTTCCCAAAGGGCCGATCAGCTCCGCCTCTTCGCCAGGCCGATCCCCGCTTCGGGCTCCCATGCCGGCGAGCTCCAGCGTTCCCTTTCCGCGCACGGCAACAAGGAACCTCACCATGCCCTCCAAATCCGTCAGCCGGGATTCGTTTCCGTGTCCGTCGACGACGGTCCTGTCGGAAAGCGCCGACCAGTTTTCCGCGCAGATCGGCCTTCCAAGGAAAACGCCGGAGCGTTTGGGCCTTGCCATAAAAAACTGTCCGGCCTTCGGCGCGGGGCCCGTCCAGGCAAACTCAAGGAGAAACAGCCCGCCGTTCACCCTTTGGCTGCGGATCAGCTCGCAGCTTGCGCGGTTCACTTTTTCACCGCCGCAAGTATCGCATCCCGCATTTCGATTACGGCCCTGCGCGCGGCCCCGGCGGCAAGCTCGACGGTCGCCTCCGATTCGTTTCCGCCCGCGGCTTTAAGCTCGGCGGTCCACGCCTTGAGTATCGAGCGCGAGGCGTTTACCACCCCGCCGTTTCCCCCGCGAAGCAGCAGGGCCGCGTCGTCCGCCGCCCCGCCCTGCGCGCCGTAGCCCGGGATCAGGAAAAACAGGCCGGAATACCTTTCGCGGATTTCGGCGGCCTCGTCCCGCTCGGTGCAGCCTATCACCGCGCCAAACGCGCCGTAGCCGCAGCCGCCCAGGTTCGACGAGGCAAGCCCGGCGAGCCTGTCCCCTACCGCGTGGTACAGGCGTTTTTGCCCGCCGCCGCCGTCCGGCACCTCGAGGTACTCAAAATCGCGCATCCCCTTGTTGCTCGTCCGCACAAGCACGAAAGCGCCTTTGCCCTTTCCGGCGGCGGCCTCAAGCCAGGGCTCGATGGAGTCCATTCCCATGTACGGGGAAAGCGTCACGAAGTCCGCCTCGAAGTCCCCGGCGAAATGGGCCTTGGCGTAGCGCGCCGCGGTGTCGGCGATGTCGCCGCGCTTTACGTCGGCTATGGCCAGCGCTCCCTTTTCGCGGACGTACTTTAGAGTCCGCGAGTAGGCCGAAAGCCCGGCAAGGCCCATCTCCTCGTAATAGGCTATCTGCACCTTGTAGCAGGCGGCGACGTCGAAAGTGGAATCGACAATCGCCCTGTTGAAAGCCAGAACCGCGTCCGCGTCCGAAAGCCCTCCCCTCCCCCGGGGGGGGACGTACTCGGCGGCCGTATCCAGGCCGACGCATACGTGGCCCTTTGCGGCGACCGACCCGAAAAGCCTGTCCATGTTATTCATTTTCGCCCTCCATAAAAACGACGCGCCCGGCGTTCATCGTCAAAAGAATCCGCCCACGCAGCTCCCTGCCTTCGAAGGGGGTGCACCTCCCCCGCGACCTGAACTTTGCCGGATCTACTTTCCGCAAAGCTTTTGTATCCACGACGACGAGATCCGCCCTCAGCCCGGGGGCCATGCGGCCCCTGTCCCGCAGGCCAAGAATCCCGGCCGGGTTGGAGCTCATAAGGGCCGAAAGCCGGGAAAGCTCCAGGCCGGGCAGGCAGGCAAGGCAGGCGGCAAAGGCCGTTTCCAGGCCGACAAAACCGGGGGCCCCGGCGAGCTTGTCCGCATGGGTGTGCGGCGCGTGGTCCGTGGCAATGGCGTCGATTGTCCCGTCCATGACGGCGGCCGCCATGGCCATGCGGTCTGCCCCGCACGCAAGCGGCGGGTTTACCCATGC
>Ga0209755_10007016_pt1 | contig 12301 bp, 6 predicted proteins | sample TergutCo191P1_FD_187301 | JGI IMG/M metagenome (GOLD analysis project Ga0209755, IMG submission 187301) | Cornitermes sp. P1 segment gut microbial communities from Petit-Saut dam, French Guiana - Co191P1 (SPAdes) (version 2) | ecosystem: Host-associated > Arthropoda: Insects > Digestive system >... | reverse complement strand
GGGGGTGAGGTAACAGGGGTGTGGCTAAAACTACATAATGAGCTTAATGATCTGTACTCCTCACCCAATACTGTTCGGGTGATTAACTCCAGAAGATTGAGATGTGTGGGGCATGTAGCACATACAAGGAAGAGGAGAAGCATGTACAGGATTTTGGTGGGGAAACCTGAGGGGAAAAGCCCACTCGGACAACCCAGGCATAGGTGGGAGAATAATATTAAGATGGATCTTCAGGAAGAGGGGTGTGGGGCATGGACTGGATCAAGCTGGCTTAGGACAGGGACAGGTGGCAGGTACTTGTGAATGCAGTAATGAACCTTCAGGTTCCATAATTGCAGGGAATTTCTTTACTAGCTGAGAATCGGCTAGCTTCTCAAGAAGGACTCTGCCCCAGTAAGTAAGTGAAGAATGTTTTAAGACTCTTTCTTATTCTGATGCTTTCAGTAATTTGTTTCTATTTGGGTAATCAGTCTAATGTGTTATATATTATCACATGGGAATGTTACTTGAACTTAATGGCAGTAAAAAAATGTGTATCACAAACACGCACCATATTATAAGAGATGTGACAAATGGTAGTCACAGGTTGTTAATTAAATGGCTGTATATGTGTATTTCTGACTGTGGTGTTTGGTTAGTTTAGTACTCAAGCTATGCATGCATACCTGAGTGAGCAAGTATGCTGAAGTTAAACACTTTTGACTAATTTTAAAATTTTCTATTCTGTGCCTTCTTTATGACATCTGACATCTTTTTAATATCAATGAAATGCATAGTATCTGTTTTATACATACATTTGATTCATATCTTCTACTTGTTTCAGTGCTTGTGCACAATCATACAGGAGAACAACTGTGCCAGTTACTTGAAGAACCAACTACTAGTATTACATTGTTATCTGTGGGTTCATTGTCATAATACTAGTTGTTTTTTCAAGTAACTGGCATAGTTGTTCTCCCTGATGATTGTGCAAAAGCACCGAAACATGTAGGAGATACGCATAAAAATGTATGTAAATAATAAATACTGTCCATTTAGTTGGTATTAAAAAGGTGTCTGACTTCTGACTTGTATTCAGAAGGTCCATAGTTTGAATCTTATCCGTGACAGCGACTGTTATTTTCTCACTTCATAAAAGACTAAACTTTACGGTCACTTCTGTGAGAATCAGAGATTTCACATGACTTTGCTGCAGTCACTGAAATGACTGTACTTTCTTTGATTTTGGCATTATCATATAATGTTTCAGGTTCTAACATATGCTGCTCAGTCTTTTGATTTGCTTACACAAACAATTACTAGCTATACTAGTTTTGAATGTGAAGGGTATGCTATAGAATTTAATACCATTTTTGTGGTTTCTAAGGTATGCGGGTACTTTTCAATATTTTTTACAGCAGCAGCAACAAATTCCCATGCAGCAAGTTCATCATGGACACCAACCACCTCAGCCAGGACAGATTCTAAATGCAGCAAATATTGCACAGGAAAAACAGTAAGTTGATTTGAACAGGACACAGCTACATTTCGACTGTAAGGTACTCAAATAACATCATGCTTGTAAGTAATCTCTGCTATATAGTCAAAGAGTGGTAAGTTCTTAACTTCGCATGGAGTGAGCATGTGTGTATGTTTGCATACTTGCTTGTTGTGAGAGCTCAAATCAACGTTGCTTACCATTAATTTCGTATTACATTTTTTATTTTTTTATGCCTCTTTCACCATTAAAATATTTCTCATGGAGTGAATACTTACATCATCCTGTTTAAGACCATTGTTAAGTGTAATATAATACTAAATAGTGTACGTCAGCACAACTACTTTATTACTCAAGGTACTTACATAGGCTACATGTTTCGACTATAGATTGGTCATCTTCAGATCAATTTTGTTGTTTGAGACATTGTTGATTGAAATAAATGTTAGCACAGCGTCTCTGGACTTTTATTTGTAAGTTATTATATAGGTAGATGCACTTGGCTTGATTAGCCGCAAATTTGAATGGAAGCATCACGATGTGCTTATAAACATAATATAATACTAAATAGTGTACATCAGCACAACTACTTTATTACTCAAGGTAATTACATGGCTACATGTTTAGACTAGAGATTAGTCATCTTCAGGCCAGAAGATGACTAACCTGTAGTCGAAACATGTAGGCTATGTAAGTACCTTGAGTAATAGAGTAGTTTTGTTGATGTACACTATTTAGTATTACGAGTTTATTATGTTTATAAGTCCGTTGTGATGCTTCCATTCAAAATTGTTAGATGTGTTCACAAAAATGCAAAAAGCAAATATTGGGTTTGTCTTGCCTGTCTGTCTGCATGGAACGACTTGGTTCCCACTGGATGAATTTTCATTAAATTTGCTATTTGGGTATTTTTCAAAATTCTGTCTAGAAAATTTAAGTTGCATCAAAATCTGACAAGAATAACAGGTACTTTGCATGAAGACCAAAGTACATTTTTGTTCATATCTTGCTCAGTGCTTAGAATGAACAATGTTTCAGATGCAAGTTGTAGAGAAAATCGAAACACACATTTAATGTTCTAAAACTTTTTTTTTTTAAATTGTACTGCTATGAGATAATGTGGAAAAATACAGTAGAGCCAGACAGGCCACAGTTGACATTATGGTGCATGCGCATTGCATGTTGGATGAAACCCACACTCAGAATATGCAATACTTATTGTTTTTCCACTGCAATAATGGTTGTACAAATATGCTTCATTGTTACATTAGATGTATATTGCCTCTCTTGTCCATCAGCTCTTCATTTCAGGTTGACATTACTGTCATGTATCTGTTGTCATTAGTTTTTTTGGCAGTACTTGTCGACTGATTTCACTAACTTAGGTAGCCATTAAAAGGCCTCTGCTGTAAGACTTCAAAGAAGCACAAAATGAAAGAGGAATGAATTATTTGGTTTTACGCTCACAATCATCTGGTTTAAACGTTGTGTGGGAGCACAAAACTTGTCTTATTATGATCATTGGTGACCAATTAATATCAGCTCTCCTCCTCCTCTCATCACATGTGAGACTGAGGTTTTTACAGTTTACCACTCTCAGTTGTAATGATATTTTTGAGGCACATTGTGACTGTTATAAAGTGAGAACATGTTCATTACAATGGGACAGTAAAGAAATTGTACCTTGATACACATTCATTTTTTTGGAAGTTAAAGTGACACTTCTTGTCGCATGCTTTATGTGCCAAATTCCAAATGAACATATTTTCAAGACAGCACATGACAAATGTTATAAATTCAACAAATGCATTATGTTTATATGATAGGTAAGTAAAGGTTAATGTTTTTCCTCTCAGTTTTTTGTCTCCAATTTGCAGTTTATGAGATAAAAAGTCACAGATATATGTAAACATACTCTGTGGTTAACAGGTATTAGTTTATTTATTTTATCCGTAACGTGATGATAAAAGGATACATATCTGAATAATTTATTCTCAGGAAGTAATGAGTAACCAAACTGTGTAGGAAAATAAAAAAAATTAGTGGCTGAAGCCCTTTATAAAACGCAGTCAAAGTGAACTGATGAATGCGACAAGCTGTATGTATTTTAGTGTACAGAAAACTCAACTTGTGTGATTTTTGTATGTTCTAGATCTGTTCCAAAAGTTATTGGTTTGCAGCCAACTGTACTGTAAAGTAGTGTAACAGTACTAAGATATTGGGAATGGTTTAGTAGACTGGATCCTGCTCCTGTTTTCCTGTCAGTCTTACCATGTTTTGTTGTTGAGAAAAGACAATTATTTGATCTAATGAAGCGGGTGCATCAGCAACTTTTTAAAAATGTTGTTACAGGGACAGCACTTTTGTGTGAAATTTTGTTACATCATGAAAACTGCTAAGGAAATGACTTTGCTGTCATCTAAGTGGAAGTCAGAATCATTCCCAACACTAAAAAAGCTCAACAGCAGATCAGATGGGAAGACTGTGTCCTTTGTTCTTTGACTGTCAAGTTTTTGTTCATTATGAGTTCACTTCTAGGAGCCAAACAGTGTGAATCAATGATTTTGACAATTTTATGGCATCTGCAAGAAGCTGTGTGAAAGAAATTACTGAATTTGTTGTGGGACACAACAGTGCTTCCATGCACATGGTGCTCTCCATCCAGAGGTGTCTTGCCAAGAAAAAAACTCCAGTGGTTTCACAACCACCCAATAACAATGATTGACAACAGACTTTTACGTATTCGTGATATTGAAAGTTAGTTTAACAGGATGTTGATTTCAGTCATTCGATGACAATCAGAAGAGGTGGTTGTGCAGCTAACCCAGATTTCTTCAAAATCTTACATGAATGCTGAGAAAAATTGGAGTCATTTATTGTGCAGGAGGGGACTGTTCTTGAAGAGGATAATGTTTAATAAAATCTGCCTGGTGTCTGTTATGTTTTATATAATCAGTCTGAGAACTGTTTTGAACATTCAGCTTATTGCAGATGTTGCTTGAAAGAATATGAATTTGTAAGAATGTTCCTTTCTCCAGTTACTGACTCATGTCCTTTGTGTTGTGAAGAAACAGATCTGTGTTATGTTTTTTCTAATCCACAGTTAAACGTAATTAATATATACTGTGCATTTGTGTGTGTGAGAGAGAGAGAGAGAGACAGACAGACAGACAGAGAGTGTCTGGAAAGATTTCTTTCTGCAACATGTGAATGTAGATGTGAACTTTATTTTGTGTCTTTAGGCATATCCAAGAGCACATGGAAGTTCCCATTGATACAAGCAAGATGTCAGATCAAGAACTTCAGTTTCACTATTTTAAAATGCATGATGCTGATAACAATAACAAGCTGGATGGCTGTGAACTTATAAAATCTTTGATTCATTGGCATGGTAAATATGTCCATAAGTCCTCATTTTATTGGTATGTTAATTATAGGTGAGTGGGTCTTCAGTAACATTTACTGAGGAGTGCAGCAGCTTTCTTTTTTATCAGTTAACATTATATTTTGCAAGGGGGTTACTTGGGTCAGATTAGTTTGGTTGTATGTGGTTTCACCTGGCAGTTAAGTTCTTTGTTTGTGAAGGGTTAATGTGGTTTGTTGCACTTGCAGCTGTTCTGGACAGTGATACTCATAGCCTTATATGTGAGAGGTAGAGCTTAGGTAGATTTCAGAAGTGTGGCCATGAAGGAGTGTCTTGTGATAGGAAAAGAGTGGGCAGTAAACAAATAAAAATATGTTCTGAGGAATAGGAAGTGTTACAAAAAATTTTTATATTGAATTTACTCCTATATTCTATGCATTTTGAAGTTATTCCCATTTTCTCCTTCAAAATAGTTGTCTTCTTTTATATTCTTCTATTCTGTTGTGAATTAGCACTGGCTGAGGAACATGTGAATGTCTGATGTTCAGATATCCACATGCATAGTTTCCCTCTACCCCCACCTTACCCCAAATGAGCGCCAATTTAAGAACTCCAAAACATGAAATAAAGATTACATTTTAGTTATTAATAAGGCCATTTAAGTCTTTAGTTAACAAAAAATTCAATATTAATATCAGGGTGAAAATATATCACTGTGTCTTATTGTGACTTACATTTTTAATTTTGTGATTATGAGCTCAGAGGGAACCATGATTGGTGGTGTTATGTGTTCACCAACTTTTTAATGTGTGGGTGTGCCTGGTTATAAATAGGGGGAAGTGTTTCATGCAGGAGTTGGGGTGACATGGTTGATGCAGGTACTAGGGTATGGACTGGATGGTCTGGGTTGGATTCTCAGTGGGGCCAAGTATTTTTCTCTTCTGCATGATGTCCAGACTGGCTCTGGGGGCCAAAAAAATTGTTATGGATTTCCACCCCACAAAAGCCTGAAGTATCACAGCAGACGAATATACAGTTTTGAGACTTACTCTTGTTGGAGTACACGTGTCAAGCTGAAACTGCAGTATGTGTTTTATGTTTCTTCCTGACAATCATGTCTCCCTAAAAAAAAGTTTAGACCTTGTAGGTTATCCAGAGGGTTCAGCATGTCAGTTCTGATATGTTTGTTGTGCTTGCTGTATTGTAGTTTTGCTGTTGGTTTGTGTGTTGACTTTGCACCTTTTCTTCCAGAACAAGGCCACCATGACCCTAACAATCCTACACCAACTGGTGAGAAAATCTTCAAGGATGGTGAGCTGGAGCAACTTATTGATCCCATCCTCAAAATGGATGATGGCAACAGGGATGGTTTTATCGATTACCCGGAATTTGTGCAGGCTCAACAGAAAGCAGGGGGAGGTGGCAGACGACCATCATGAAACTACTCTGCAGATACAAATACAGTATAAACTAAATCTTATGTTTATTGTTTGGATCAGTTATGCCAGCATTTTAGGTTATTCAGAGTTCTGAATCAGACAGATCCTTTTTGGGGGCTAAGAATATGGTTCAGTAATGAATGCTGAATATTACACAAGTTAAAAGACCTAAAAATGCATATTTTATTTGCTGTGCAAAGGGCATTTAGCCAGTGTTCTTCTATAATAGTTAATGTATCCGTCCATCATACCTTTCTAAGGCACTGTCATATGGAAAATAAAAATGGACAAGAATGTTTATGCACCAGCGTGTTCCAGAAAATATAAGTTTGTTGCTGACTTTTCACTAGTAGTTACAGGATACTTAAATATATGTTAACACAAGAAGTGTGTGTGTGTGTGTGAGAGAGAGAGAGAGAGAGAGAGAGAGAGAGAGAGAGCGAGACAGAAATAATACAAATGCTTGCATTCTGCTGCTGTGTTGCAAGAATTGAATCATAGTTTACAAAAATTGAAGCCCCAGTACATCTGTGTTTAGTGTTCTACTTGTAGAAGTTGGGGTAGGCCTTCAGGATGAGGCAGTGAAGAGGAATGAAAATTTCCCAGTGCTTCAGTAAATATTGGTGTGGCTATGTTGAAGGTGAATGAACCTGGTTCAATGTCACAGTGACTGTGCAAGTGTCAGTCAGTCTGACTTGGTACTGAACCTGTCTTTGGGCTTATGACCAGATTATTTATATTGTCAAGACTATTGCTTTGTTGTAGGTCTGTGGTTCTTTCATACAGATGGAACTTATTCTGAGTCATCCCATTGTATTACAATATTCACGTAATTAGCCATAAAAACACATCAGTCAAACACATCTCAATTTAATAAATGGCTTTCTACATTACTACATGTTTTGATTCCCAAGGATTCATCATCTAGCATTTCATACAAAACATTTAAAACATATCAGTTATTCATGTTTTTTTTCTTACACTTCAGTGAGATCTCACTCATTTCCTTTAAAACATTATAAGCCTTCTGTTACTCTCTAGCATGTGTAATATATTTCTTCTCGTTCAAGGATTTATTATTAAAAACAAGTACCTCAATTGATGTGAATAATCCAGTCCCTGCATGTGAAAGTCCTGATATGAAATGTATTTCCTTAACAATGCCTGAACATAAAAACTGGAAATTACATAAAAAAAATTGTGTTATATATATTGCTTACAATGTTGTATTGTATTGGTAATTTTTTTGAATGCTTTATATGCATAAAAATGTGTACATATTATTGTTTCTATACATATGTATGCCTAATAATGGACTTCCTGCAAAATAATCATTCTTGTAAAAAATATAATTTTGATAGTTTTAACAAAATAAACAAGCAGAAATTAAAAATTAAATTACAGATTATACTACTTACAGTATTTGTTCATTGCTTAATAACAAAGAAGTTTGTGTATTACACGTACAGTCAAGCACAACTATATTTTACTTAGTAGTACAGTAAGAATATAACTACATGTTTCGGCCCTATATGTGGGCCATCTTCAGTTTGAGATTTAACTTACAGATCACTTATACAAGATGTGTTGGGCGTTTGGGTGGGTGGGAGGAACGAGATCCCATTTCAATAGTGGGTACCATGACCCCGGGCTGTTACAAGTGGATTTTCTCTGGTTGTTTATGTACACATTCTATGCTATGTTTAATTGGTAACATTACTAAATATACTTTGACTACTTAAATGTTATACTTAGAACTAGCATGCTATAATGTTTGGGATACTGAAAACTTTAGCCAGTACTGTAGTGACATTCAATGTTCATTAATGTTTTTTGTGGTATTTGCATCAAACTTTTGTTTTATGGCTAAGCAGTGTTTATATAATAGGGCTCTATTGAGCTGCGTTGGGGTTTCTGGCGGTGGCCCCTCTGTTTTGCATGGTTAGGTGGAGTCGTGGCGTGGATGGGTGCCAGTCTAGATGTTCATCTGTATTTTACTGCCTTTTTTTTGGTGGAGGGTGACCATGGATTACGGAGGTGTGGTCTGCTATTCAGTTGTTAAAGTTAACAACTGAATAGCAGACCCCCCGTCCACCCACTCAAATGCCCCACACATCTTGTATAACTGATCTGTAAGTTAAATTTCAACCTGAAGATGGCCCACATATAGGGCCGAAACATGTAGTTATATTCTTACTGTACTACTAAGTAAAATATAGTTGTGCTTGACTGTACGTGTAATGCACAAAATTCTTTGTTATTGAACCAACACAACGGGGATGATGCACCTCAAGATTCATTGCTTATATTCACACGATGTTACAGGCATGACAGCTAATTGAATACTGACAAGAAGCGTGTCTATCGAGGGCAGGTGCCTCAGCTTAATGTTTCTGAGTGGCATTACCTGATAGAATTGCATCAAACAAAATTTTTTTTTCTTAACAAATCTGATCATTGTTCTTTGTCTCAACATAAATATGAAGTCTTTGAAGTGATCTTGTGTCTCCCTTTTTTTGGTACATGGAGGATGCTCATAATATCTTCAATTGGGCCCATCCAGTGATTACTATCTATTAAGTGCTTAGAAAAATTAGACTTCTTATTCTCTGTTTTAAAGTCATACAGATGTGTTCAACAGACCTGTTGCTAACAGATGGAATTCCTGAACATTCCCTTATTTGTTCTTGGATCTGGAACCTGTTCTTACGTGGTATAACTGTCAGCATTTGTTTCATATTTACCATCTGTTGTTGCTTTGGAAAAGGGAATCTCCCACTGTTCATAACCTTGGAACATACCAATTCTGCCAGTTATTGTAGACATTTGTGTCATTTCAATGATGCTTTCGTGTTTTCTGTTGACAGACCCAACCTCTTGCATGAGGGGATACCCCAAGCCTATTATTAGCATAGTGGTCAGACTTGCTATTTAAAATGTGGTTGTGATCCTCACAATACTTCATGCCAATACAGACCAAATGACTGACTTATGAGCAAAGTGACTTGGACTAGGTGTTACTAAATCTGTATTTAATAAATTAACACTATAATTAACATCAAGCCCATCATAACACCACTCCTGTTGGTATGTTAATAAGAAAAAGTAAGGAAAAGCAAGCAGCTACCAGACTTTATTAATAAATATGCTTGCTTTCAGATTTTGTAACACGTGATATAATATATCAGTGCAGGACAAGAGTTAGAATGAACATGTATCATGATAGCAGGTATTCATGTTTTGGGTAACACACAAACACACACACAAAATGACTGACATATTGCATCCAACTAGGGAAATTGGCAATACAAGTGGATTTTTTCATTAAACACATCTTTATTGCATGGTGTGTATAAAGATATTCAGGCTACATGTTCTGACCTAATTATCAGCCATCATCAGGTCTGATACAAGACAATAAGCCATATTTGTTAGAATTACATGTGCACATGAAGGGGGAGCTCTTGGTCTTTTTGCTTTAATAAATTAGTTAATGTAATTCGTAATATTCATCAAGAAAGGAATTTTGTATAAAGTACAAAAGTAAAATGTACAACAGTAATTTTTACAACAGTAGTGGGAACAGTGACCTACAGTTGAAAATGGGAGATTTTTATGAGTTCACTGGATGGCGTTATTACTGCTTTGGTGGTTGGTTCTAGATTAAGTTTATATTTGTTTACTTTTTATTGAATTTGTACAAAGACCTGTTCATTATGAATGTTATGAAATTACTTATTTGTGTTCACCACACGTATTGCCGACTTGGATTACATTCTTTTATCAGATCTGTTGATGGCCAACTGCTGGACCAAAAAATGTAATCTTCATATCTGTATGTATCGTACAGTAAGTTGTGTCTAACGGATTGTTTCCACTTGTTGTATACATACTTGTATGATGCCAATATTAAGTACCAGTTTTATTTAAGAAATTAGTTTTCAGGAAATGAGTTGAGAAGTAATGACATTGGCAGTAAAAGTGTTGACCCTTTGTGATGCAAATTTTTGTGTCCTGGAAAAAGGAAATCAGACTTTGTTTTGTATGTATATTTATATATAAGGGAAGTGTAGATTAATATAAAATAAAGCAAAACTATTTTTCATGGCTGTGCAAAAGTATTTAATTTCAGTGGGACCTGTAAGTCCTGACAGGCCTTTGTATGCTACAGAAGAAATATACACTTCACTGTCCTGAGAATTATTGAGCTATTATGTACCATATTTTCTTCATGGTTGGTCAGATTTGTCAACTCCACCTTTGTGTTTTTACAGCTTTTGTTGTGTGTGGTGTAACTGGATCTAGCAGTTTATTTTTACACAGTTAAAATTGTGAATATTGATGTAATTCAATTGTTTTTCTGGTACAGAGTTCACATTTGCCTATGTGGGTTCCAAATCCTGGCCATTGCCATCCAGGATTTGAAATATGTCACAGCTGTTAGAAGAGCTTCTATTGCTCCTCTTGGTGGACTGCCTGTTCTTGTAAATGGAGACCTACATGCCTCTGGTGTCTTCCCTTTCTTGATTGGCATTCTTCCCTTTGTAAGCAACCCTTGTGTTATCCTCCTGATTACTAGGAAATGGCATATTTTTATATAGATCAGAGTAATCATTGCAATTTATAATATTGGAAACAGCAGCCTATGGCACCATTTGTACCATATACCATTTCCCTTTAATCTGTTTTCTTTTCAAATCCTTGTGTAGAAACTGCACTTGAAGTGTTTGTTTCTGCAGTTGAGTTCTTTAAGTTCAGGTATATCCATGCTTCCACATAAATTAATTCTTTAAAACAACATGAAGTCTTGGACTCCTTGTTGTATATTTAAATGGTTCTTTTCAGGGACTTAACAATGTTTGAGCTTCCCCGCATCTGTAATTTAATTTCTTAAATTCAAAATGTTCTTACATTGTAACACTAAATTTTACTCTCAGTAATTTCATGTTTTTATTATTTTGTATTTAATTTTGAGTCGCAGCAACCCTATCTGAATAAATACCATAATTTTCTTAATACAAGACAGCCTTCCTTCACATTCTTCATTTTCCTGGAAAATACCACCAGTTGCCTGAAGTGAAGGTCTTTCAGAATGTTTTGTGTGCAAATCTTTAATAATGCCATCAGTCCTCTGACCTGAAGGTCTTTGAGAATGTTGAACGTCTTGCACAGTGCCATCAGGTCCCTGATATGAAGGCCTTTCAGAATGTTGTATGTGTGCACATTTTTCACAGTGCTGTCAGTTTCCTGATGTGAAGATCCCTCAGAATGTTGTGCATGCACATTTTGCACAGTGTTGGCTGTTTCCTGATGTTAAGTTCTTTCAGAATGTTGTATGTGTGCACATTTTGCACAGTGCTGGCAGTTTACTAATGTGAAGGTCTCTCATAATGTTCTTCATGCACGTATGCATTGTATCATCAGCCGCAAATTTGTCTTGATTCCCAGAATGATAACTGTACTGGAGTCTCAGATGTAAGTGCTTTCTTGCAAAACATTTTCACATTTCCAGTACAATTGTTAGAGAAACTTCATTGCTCCAGAAGGTCGCTGGTTCGATTCCAGCTGGTGTCATTGGAATTTTTCATTGACATAAAATCCTTCCGATCGCACTATGGCCCTGGGATCAACTCAGCCTCTAACAGAAATGAGCACCAGGAGCATTTCTTGGGGGTAAAGGCGGCCGGTGTGTAAGGCTGACAACCTTACCACCATCTTGTACCGTTCTCATGAAATCTGGGAACCTTAACTTCCTGGAACCCTCTGGGCCACTCCAGGCCTATAACAGGACTGCTTTACCTTTACCTTTATACTTCGTCGCTAAGAATTGTATCATCTTGTATGATGCAGTTATGCAGTGTCACAACGTAAGCCTGTTTTTTGTGCGTTAATTTTATCGGTTATATATTTTGAAATTTTCATGGTGACAGAACGCAATGCAGTCTTCGTGGGCAGACAGCTGCATCAGATGAATTATAAAATTCAACTTTCTGGAGACCAACTCCATCTCCATTGTCAGGG
>Ga0209755_10007015_pt1 | contig 12301 bp, 6 predicted proteins | sample TergutCo191P1_FD_187301 | JGI IMG/M metagenome (GOLD analysis project Ga0209755, IMG submission 187301) | Cornitermes sp. P1 segment gut microbial communities from Petit-Saut dam, French Guiana - Co191P1 (SPAdes) (version 2) | ecosystem: Host-associated > Arthropoda: Insects > Digestive system >... | reverse complement strand
AATGCGTTTGGGCTTCACGTATGCATTCCGCGTACAAGCTCGCCTACGAGGCCCCGACGAAGGCATGTCCATGTTCAACAACAACGGTTTTACGCCAACACAGTGGTTCACGTTTTCGCAACGCTGCCCAGAACTCCGCAATGTTCGTGTCGAGCCAATCAACCAATTTGCAGTGTGGGTACACTACATGGATCACCCGCTCTACGAACGTGTGCGTATTAGACGACGATTAGACCAAGAAGGCTCATTTTGGCATTATGTAGCAGGTGACCAAAATCCGCTGTTAGTCACTGAACTTCGCCCCGAGCAAGGCTACCAATACCAAATGATGGCCTACTGTGCTTTTGAGCATAGCAATTGGACACCTGTTCGCACCTTTACCACACCTCCAGCACCACCGCCAGCATTTACGTGCGGAATGGAAACGGAGCCGATGGTAGTTGAAAACCAAAATCCTTTGCAAGATTTACGACGGGGTGATAGAGTAAGAGTAGGTCGTGATGGTTGGGAGTTTAGAGTAACAGAGGTTACACGCTCGCTTGGCAATGGTGTTTTTTATGGGTATGGAAGTAGGAGAACGCCGTGGCTTGGTGATGTTTGGATACGTATGCGATTTGAGAATGTTCAATTTAATGAACTCTATCAAGTTATGGCCCATCAAGGTTTTTTTGTTACAGTTTTCGATCCAAACGAGGGCAATATTTTAAATTTAGATGCGTTGTTAGACCGCGAAGAGCCACCACCAACAGACGACATCACCACAATCGAAGTTCCGATTATTATCGCCGATAACGCAGAAATAACCATCGCCGACAGCGAAGGCAACCCAATAACAGAAGACTCACAACCGCCGTTCACAATAACTATAACCAATCCTGACGGCGAAGAAGAGCAAATCACGGTAGAATATTTACCTGCTGTGATTGTAGATGGCTCGGGGGCGGAGTATATTGTAAATCGGGACGGAACAATTGAGAGGAAAGTTAATAACGAGGCAGACCAAGCACCAAAGATTTCGATTGATGGAATAGACATTGAAAAAGAAATAATCAAAGCACTGCTTGATTTGAGAAATATTGAAGCTACATTTGATAAAATTGAGGAAAAAATAGATAGAGAAATAGAAAGACTGTATTTCGAGCCGATTTTTATAAAAGGGATTAATAACGAGTTTGTAGGGCGTGGCATGAGCAGGCTATTGAGTGAGAATGAAGGTGCAGAAGAAACAGGAGAGGTTTTATTGTACGACCTTATTTTACGCCTGTATCGTTTAGATGTTGTGAGATTGATGTTCGAAAGAAATCCTGAACAACTTGTAGGAAGAGTCAATCGAGTATTGACCCAAAATGAAAATCAAGAATATATGGTTGATGCAGATTTTAAGAACTCCGTTGCTCTCATAGTTAGTCAAGTTCAGGAAGCTACAGAAGTCGTATATCGGTCAATAATCCGAAGAGTAACATTTGAAAAGATATCTGAAAATGAATAAACTATTGTTGATATTATTGTTGCTTTGTTCCGTGCAGGTATTGCATGGACAGAGGCTTACTACGCAGTCATCCGATAGACATCACGAGCGATTATTACGAGAGGGAAAAGTTGGTCGCTTAATGCTAAATTTTGGGCGTGTTGTTGGAAACGATCAAATGACGATACAGGTTGTTTTTCTGGGACCATACATGGGTAATCTTACAGTAGGTGTTCGAGGAGGAATTCCTGGCTATATTCTCCAATGGAGAAACAACAATGCAAATGCAGACAAAATTTTATTTCTTTTTCAAAGAACACAGCCTGGAGAATATACTTTCAGAGATTTTGCCGTAACGCAAAGAATCCAAAATACTCAATTGCACGAAATTGTGCTGGAATACATTAGAGACCAGATCCTAAGGCCGATAGAAAGCACTAACGTTGAGGAAATTGTGTTCAGAGGTCTTAATGCTATTAAAAATGCTTATGACAGAAGCTTCCAACAGGCTATGGTTAATAATGCACGAACACTATTGACACAAAGAAGATTTTATCGAGGATTTGCTTACGCGGCTTTCGATTGGTTTAATTTTATAGCGGTAGAGAATCAAAACAGAATGCCATATGATTTGGAAGTGTTGTATCGACGAGAAAATTCAGGTTACACACCGCTACCTCCATTTTCTGTAAGAAGATTGCTGGACAATCAAAACACAACCTATGTTTTACGCAATGGGCAACGTATAAGAGTAGGCGATACCGAAGTTTCAAGCAGAGGCTATTCTTTTTATTTTGAAGGAGCTAATGTGGCAAATCTTGACCGCAATAGAGTATATCAACGGGTAAAAACAGAAATACTAGATAATATCTATACGTTTAGTTTTTTAGAATATACAGGAAGAAGCCCTAATAGAGTATTGCACGTTCGATATGATGAGAACCAAATGGCATTGTCGCAACAGCATAGAGTGCAGGTAGTAAGAGGAAGAGTTTTGGCAGGAGAGGAAATAAACAAATTTAACGGAATGTCATTCTATGGACATTTAAACTACAGTCAGCCAACTTGGTGTAATACGTTCGCAAGGCATTTAACAAGAAACACATATTTAAGAAATGAATTTATATTGGAGAATGTAGTTGCAGAAAGAATGAATGCACGTTTTAGAGAAAACCCACACAAATTTAGAGATATAACACATTTAGGTGAAGATGTCATTTGGGAATCATTCATTAACAGAGGGTACTTGGTGCTTTTTAGCACTACAGGTCACATTGAAGTTGGTTTTCCTGATGGAGTGCATCACTTAGATTGGCGACGAAGACATATAGATGACATGCGTTATCCTGATGCACCTTATCTTAGAGACAGAGGTAGAACCTCAAGATTGACTGTTGGAGCTGGGGTTAACGTTGGTTATATGTCTGCATCTGATTGGGCAACCAACAGTAGCAGTGGTGCGCAGGCGTTTTTATATCTATACTATTTGGGTAGAGAACATTAATGTAAAAAAAACATACAAAATGAAAAAAAGTATTTTATTATTGTCGTTTATGACTTGTGCTATTTTCGTAACAGCTCAAACGGATTTTCCTTTTCCTGAGCTATTATCGAATGATTCCATTGAATTGCTTACTATTCAGAATGGGCAATTGATTACCATAAAAAGAGATCAAGGACGAAATTTCTTTTTGTCTGTAAATGGTAAAACAGACACCCTAAAAATTAATTTTCCTTTTACCTTTTGGAGAATAATTCCTGTGCACCACAATAGTGAGAACAGTATTTATATTCAATTTACCTATGGGACATCACATCCTGTTAGGAGTATTCATAGGCTGAATTTAGAAACAAAAAACTTCACAGAAATAAAAATCGATGAATGGTGGCCTGTTTATTTTGTGATGAATAACTCTGTCATTTTTGGAAAACACTCTAGTAGAACAGTGTATGCATACTGTATGCGTACAGAGACAACAGATTCCGTTTTCAGTGGGTATGATTTTGGAATAATAAGACAGTTTCTGATAGGAAACAAGGCGTTAGTTAATTTTTGGGAATCAGGCTCTATAATGTATTTTGCCCTTTTTGATTTCAATACTAAAGAAATGATTGAGCCAATTGAAGCTTTGGACGGTATTAGTATTTTTGATATGCCAAGCATAAGTATTTATTTCAAGGATATTTCTGGAAAATACTATAACGTTGGATTATTTTGGGTTGATGAAAACTTTAACGTAGTGCAACCAACACTATTACCCAGCCGTGGAAGCTATGCGACTTATACTTTAGGGGATTCTCTTTTCCCGTTTTCTTATAGGATTTCTCGAATCGAACGAAGACCTTTCACTAATCAAGTTTGGGTTGCCACTAGATTTTCTTTGCCTTTCGATAAGGCATTGTATAATATTTACCATAATACGTTGCTTGAAAGAGATGTAGTAGAAACCTTTGACGCATGGGAGTTAAGAAAACTACGCAATATGATTTTTGCAAAGCATGGGTTTCAGTTTGAGTCGGAGTATTTGCAGGCATTTTTCAATTTGTTTCATTTTTACAACCATATAGCTAAAACCAGAAATGTCAATCATTTGCTTACTCCCGTAGACAGACAGAATTTGGCATTGATACAAGAAATAGAACGTGCAAGAGAATAATAATGGGAAAACTAAAAATCCACACGCCATGAAAAAAAATGCTTTGCTATTACTTTTTATTTGTGTTGTAAAAATCACTTTCGCAACCACAATCCCTGAGACGTTGATATTTAGGGACTCTGTTTTGCTATTTACTGTCCATAATAATCAAATTATAACAATATCACGAGATGAAGAAAAAAACTTTTTATTGTCAGTAAATGGACATATTGACACTATACAGGTTATCAATCCTCCAGTAACATATTGGAGAAATGTTAGAGCATACCGCAGTAATCGAAATAGCATTTATTTTACTAATACTTTTAGGGGTATAAATCTATACAGATTAGATTTAGACAATCGAGAAGTAAGTATAGTTTCAACACTTGGTGGTTATTATTATTGGATTGACGGAATTCTTGTTAGAGGAGGCGATTACGAAAAGGAGTGTGATTACGAGTGTGGAGCCATTATATTCGATAATCTACAGGCAGGTATGTCAGATACTATTAGAATAGGAGATTTTACTGCAAGCAGACCTATATCTGGTAGTAAAATATTGATTGGATTTTGGGAAAGTGGTGCAGTTTCTGGTTTTGGTTATTACGATTTAGATAGGAGAAAGTTTGTTGATAATCTTCCAGTATTAGACACTCTACCACTTGATGTTTTTCTAGAAGATATAAATTACATTTTTACCGATATTACTGGAAATTATGCTAATCTTAATTTGATGTGGGTAGATAGATACTTCAATATAATACAGCCGACATTGCAGTCAAGTCGAAGACGTCATTACTCCACATTCAGTGTGGGCACTGATAATCCTTTTTATTTTAGATTTTCTTTCATCGAGGGAAGAAGAGGTAATAGAGAAGTTTGGGTTGCTTGTAGATTTACGCTGTCTTTCGACAAGGCATTATACAATATTTATCATAATGTATTGCTTGAAAGAGCAGTTGTAGAAACTTTTGATGCATGGGAATTAAGAAAATTACGTAATATGATTTTTGCAAAACATGGTTTTCAATTTGAGTCGCATTACTTGCAAGCCTTTTTCAATCTTTTTGCTTTTTACAGAGGACAAACAAGAAATGTCAATCATTTACTTACATCCGAAGATAGACAGAATTTGGCGTTGATACAAGAAATAAGTAGACAAAGAGAACGTGTAACGGAATAATCTTACCTAATGAAAATACTAAGACCATATACATGGATTCTATTCCTATTCCTACCGCTGACTCTCCCTGCTCAGCAAAGGTTTAGCATAGATAGCATCGAAAGCACTATTTCGAGAATAGAGCAAGCAGGACAACTTGTGGAAGCATTTATCCCAGGTATGGGTACTATGTTGCCTGTTGGTATGCAACGGACTATCGGAAATGTGCGATATACAGTGGCAGTGAGTGAAATTCGTCACGGAGGTTTGGGGCGAGACAATGCAACACTATTTATGCGTATCTACCTCCCAGAGCAACCCCCTGGCCAAAACAAAATCTATTTCGCAGCATCAGGTATTGAACTGAGCCGAGAAGGTGGATTGCAGGGCGATGTCAAACTTGCACTAATAGCTCCCTTCACCTTTTCAATAGGTCAAGACATTGATGTAATGTTGCTTGGTGCAATGGAATATGGTGCCATAATGCCTGGCAGCACTAGCGTTACAGTGAACTGCTACGGCTTCCGAGAACTAAGCATCGCCGCAGAAATCACATTCTCCGACCGAATCCTAAAACCCGCTGGAGGCGGCAGCGGAAACGTTACAACACGCTTCCAAACCACAGTAGCAGATTGGAACGATATTTTGGTGGATATCTCCATTCCGCCGTTTGAAATTCCAGGACTGAGCGACTGGGTGTTTCACGTAGAAAACGCCGTGATAGACCTCAGCGAAACCCGCTCTTCGCCCAATGTGATATTTCCTGAAAGTTATCGAATTGAATATCCTACGGCAGAACTCCAAAACCTTTGGCGAGGCGTCTATATTCGATATCTCTCGGTAGAGCTACCAAGGTCACTTACTGCAAATCAGGGAGCACCTATGACCATTCGAGGCAACAATTTTTTGATAGATAGGCGAGGATTTAGTGGAACGCTGAGCGCCTCACCAGTGTTTAGTCTAAACCAAGGCGACGCGGGTGGGTGGCCGTTTTCTATGGACAACTTGCTGCTCGAATTTGACCGAAACCGACTAATTAGAGGCGAGTTTTCAGGAGAACTGATACTGCCTATTAGCGAAACACCGCTAAGATATACGGGTATGCTTTCGCTACCCAACAACTACGCCTTGACGGTAGCAATTACCGATGCAATGAATTTTGACCTTTGGCGATTCGCAGCTGTAACCCTCGACGCCAATTCGTCCATAAGCATTATCTACGACAACAGCAGCCGAACATTCCAAAGCAATGCTACCCTGCACGGCACAATGGGCATGAACATCGGAAACATCGCCGAAGTGCAACACGTCCGCTTCTCAAACATGAGACTCAGCACCGTGCAACCCTACTTTCAAATCGAAAGTTTTACGTATGATAACACCATCAGCATTGCCAATTTCCCAGCATCGATATCCAATATCGAAGTGACGGCAATAGGCGACAATTTGACACTGGGCTTTCGCACAACAGTAGGCTTAACATCTACCGAAGACAACGGCTTTGGTGGAGCAGTGGACTTGTTGGTTCGCTCAAGAATGGAACGAAGCGGCGGTCGTCAGCGTTGGGTCTACGATGGTGTGAGCATCAGCGATGTCGCATTCAATGTCAGCACAACCGCATTCGCACTGAGCGGACGATTGGGCGTTTTTGAAAACGATCCCACCTTCGGAACAGGGTTTTATGGCACGGCAGACATGCGCATTGGCGCTTTAGGTGCGGGATTTGCCGTAGAAGCCACAACCGTATTCGGACGCTTGCCCGAATTTAGATACTGGTTTGCCGATGCAAGTTTAGCACTCCCTGTTGGCATTCCGATTCTTCCTGCTTTGGAAATACACGGCTTTTCGGGCGGAATTGCACAGCGCATGTCGCCCGCAGGTGCAGGATTTTCGCACCGATTCTCACGCTCAGGCATCAACTATGTGCCTGATCAATCAACCTCGCTTTTGATTAGAGCAGGAACCATGCTTCGCAGTTCGGGAAGAGATGTGTTTACAGGAAATTTAGGCTTAGAAATTGCATTCAACCAACACAGCGGTATCCGTCACATCAATTTCAACGGTAGCGGAGAAATCGCATCAAACATGCCAAGAGGCGAAGATTTAGACCGTATCAACAGAAGCCTAAATTCCATCGCCTCGCCCGAAGCAAGCGTAGCGTTTCACCAAAACGAAAGAAACGCTGGCATGAGATCAGGAGCAATTTCCGTTATGGCAGACTTAACCATGAACTTTGAAAGAAGGGAGTTCTCAGGCCTTTTTGAGGCTTATGTCAATGCGCCGTTTTTAAGAGGCAGCGGACCTAACGGACGAATGGGACGTGTAGATGTGTTTTTCGGACAAAGCCAATGGTTTATTCACGCAGGAACCCCCAGCAACCGTATAGGATTGAACTTGGGAATTGGCCCAATCAGTGTGAATGCAAGCACCTACTTGATGGTAGGGCACAACTTACCTGGAATGCCTCCACCACCGCCAGAAGTTACACGAATTCTGGGCAGATCGGTGCCAGACAACCGAAGCAACAATGACTTGATTTTAGGTAGAGGCTTTGCCTTCGGAGCAAGTTTAGGCGTCAGCACAGGACGAAACACCATCGCCATTTTTTATTCAGAATTCTCGGCAGGCATTGGATTTGACGCCATGCTGAGAAATATGGGCAACACATTCTGTGTCGGATCGTCCACACCTGTTGGGATTAGAGGCTGGTACATCGAAGGACAAGCCTTTGCACATTTGTCGGGAGAGGTAGGGCTAACCATGCGTATGTTCGGACGACGACGAGACTTTTCCATACTACAGGGATCAGCCGCAGTACTATTGCAAGCCAAACTGCCCAACCCATCGTGGTTTGCTGGAGATTTAGCACTCCAATACTCGATACTCAACGGCATGATTAGAGGCCGTGCCAGAATCTCGGTAGAGATTGGACAGCAATGCGTGTTTGAACATAGAGGCGGACACGCCTTAGAGGGGCAAGAACTCATTGCGGAAGTGTCGCCCAACGACCCAACCATGGATACCGATGTATTCGTTTCGCCGCAGGCCGTATTCAACATGCCGATTCGAGAGTTTCGCATGGACGAAACCGCTGCACTGATACGTGCCGAACTTGCAGAGTTTTCGCTAAACGAAGGCGGTAGGCCGATTCAAATCCGAAGCACCGAATGGGACACCGAGCGTTTTATGGTGGTCGTTAATCCAGAAGATGCCCTTCCGGGAACAAGCCAAATCAGCGGTAGAGTGCGCTTGACATTTTCCGAGCAAAACGCTTCGGGACAATGGACACCCGTATTGGGCGAAGACGGCAGACCGCACCAAGAAATAAGAGAGCTCAATTTCCGCACAGGCGAACGCCCCCGAGTGATCGACATGAGGCATGTCAGATTTGCCTATCCCGTTCCCGACCAGCAATTCTTTCTACAAAGAGAACACCCCTATGGCTTCATATATTTACACCACAATTTTGGTTTTTTGTTTACAGAGCCAACCACCATCGTCAGAGGTCGTTTCCGTTCAGGCTCAGAAACCATTTGGGTAGATTTGAGATGGGACAACGCTGCACTTCGCGTTACTTGGAATCAGCCTCAATTGCGAAACAGCACAACCTACACCTTCGAAATCGTAAGCCTACCCCTTGAAGTGACTGCCGCAACAGGCGTACAAACCACCTACACCCACATCGCCCTCGATGGCGATGCAGACGGCAGCGACGTACAACTCCTAACCAACGTAGCTGGCGACGCCGCAAGCGAAGGCGAATTCATCATCCTATCCTACAACTTCCGAACCAGCATGTTTAATACCTTTGCGGAAAAAATGGGGCAGGTGACGTTGAGAAATTCTCGTACAAGATTCGTCATAGCCTGTGGATCTGTTAGGTTTATATTTGGAGACATGACAACACAAGAAGGATTTGATCAAGCCGATTTAACAGGTACAGAGCAAACACAACACAACCCTCTGATAGTTGTGCGTTCGGCGTTGACCAGTATCTATCATCGAAATACGATTGCTCCTCTGCTCTATGCAAACTATCCATTTGGCGGAGCTGTTAGATTCTCTCGAGAAGAAGGGCAATCTACCTTACCCGATTGGGCAATCATCAGAGATTGGACGTACAGGTATGGAACAACAGTTTTTTTTCCATGGAAGTACTTTCTTGCAAATACCTATTTTCAAGATTTTAATGCCGCCAGAACCCAAATTGCTGCATCGCCAACAGCGAAAGCAACCTTTGGACACATACTTACTATGTCTTACTTCCCAGTACTCCCGATTGGTAGCAACTACGAGATAAGGTTCGCTTATACCTTACCCAATGGAATTATAACCAATTCTTCTGTTCGAAAAACCTTTATTGTACCATAAAAAAATCAAAACACCATGAAAAAGACATCCTACACAGCATTTGCTATTATGACCCTATCAGTTGTATTTATTGCTTGTAACAGTGAAGAAACTGTTCGAGTAGAAAGTGTATCCTTGCCAACCTCCGCTTTATTGCATGTAGATAGTATATTGGACATTACGGCAACAATTAGACCTTTTGCAGCAACAAACAGAACTGTAACTTGGACAAGTAGTAACAACATAGTAGCAACGGTAGCAGAAACATCCAACCCTTTGGTAGGTAGAGTAACAGCAAATGAAGTCGGAGAAACTGTAATTACTGTTACCACACAAGATGGAAACCACACATCAGTTAGTACGGTAATAGTTACTATGCCTGCAATTGGGCAAGGTTGCAATGGATATTTGCCTGGATGGGGCGTAAGTCTCGGCACAGTGAGTTTTGCAACAAATCAAGAGTGGACAGTTGGCAATCAAATTTGGTCTGATGCTGTAACTGCTACTGCTTGTCAAAAAGAAACTTTTGCAGGTGAATCACCTTCATTGAGTTTCAATGCAGACTGCCGTTCTAATCCGGATTTTCCGGGCGACCTATTCTCTTGGTGTGCGGTTGTTCGTTTTCAAAACCTACTTTGTCCTGCACCTTGGCGAGTTCCTACAGGACAAGATTTTATTGATTTAGATATAGCACTCGGAGGAACCGGTGATGCCAGGACAGATATAGAATTTGTTAACAATAACTACATTAATCCTGCTATTTGGGGAGGAAGCTTTAGTGGTGCTACTAGCAGATCCTCTGGAACGTTGTCTGGGCAAGGAATACAGTCTAGCTACTGGTCTAGTACTGACGTTAGTTACTCTTCTGCATCTGCCCCTGGCTCTGATTCGACAGGAAGAATTTTTTTGAATCCAGGATCTGTAAACAAATCTTTTGGTCTTGCCCTCCGCTGCATCCGAGACAACAACTAAAACAAAAACAACGCTGGCGCGGACTGGTCGCTGAGCGGAGCGATGCACTGAGCCTGTCGAAGTGTCGAAGCGCGTCCGTGCCAATCAATAAAAAAATCAAACCTTATGAAAAAGAATCTATTCTCCACAGCACTTATCATTGTCATTCTCTCAGTTGGATTTACCGCTTGCGACAGAGAAGAAACCACCAACGTAAGAGGTGTATCGTTGCTAACCCCTATTTTTTTATTGCCCATAGATAGTATTTTGGATATTACAGCAACAATTACTCCCCATACAGCAACAAACAGAGCCGTAATTTGGACAAGTAGCAACAACACAGTGGCAACGATAGCAGAAACATCCAATCCTCAGGTAGGTAGAGTTACCGCAAGAGAATTCGGAGAAACTACAATCACTGCTACTACACGAGACGGCAACTTCACAGCAACAAGTACAGTAACTGTCACTATGCCTGCAGTCGGTAGAGGTTGTAACGGAGATTTACCAGGTTGGGGTACAAGTCTTGGTACGGTAAGTTTTGCGACAAGCCAAGAGTGGATTATAGGCTCTCAAATTTGGTCGGATGCAGTAACTGCCACTAATTGTGATAAAGTAAGCTTTTACGGAGGAAGCAATAATAATTTTAATGCAGATTGTCGTTCCAATCCAGGTTTTCCTGGTGATTTGTTTTCATGGTGTGCGGTTATGCGTTTTGCTACTATACTATGCCCTTATCCTTGGCGTGTGCCTACACGACAAGATTTTACTGACTTGGACATTAGCTTAGGTGGGTCAGGATATCATCGCCGAGGAGATTCAGCAATCATTACTAAATATATAAATGATTGGGGAGCTATTTTTGGTGGCTTTTGTCATGGGGATGGCACACTAACTAATTATTTCGGACATTATAATGCTTTCTACTGGTCTCAGATATCAACAACGATGTCTAATGCCGCTTTCTTACATTTAACAACGGACGGGCAATTTTCGACAGGTTTTATCTTTTTGGCTGGACCTACCAAACGACATGGGAAGACCCTCCGCTGCATCCGAGACAACAACTAAAACAAAAACAACGCTGGCGCGGACTTGTCGCTGAGGCTCTCGAAGCGCATTCGTGCCTAACACATACGTCATTGCGAACTGCGAAGCAGTGAAGCAATCCAGATTGCTTCGCGGAGTTTATCCTGAGCGTAGTCGAAGGGCTCGCAATGACGACTAAATAACTATCAAACTACAGAACTATTAAACGATCAAACTACATATCATCCCTACTAATAGCCCTGTGCACCGCGGCCTTCTCCCAAAACGCCCCAGTAAGCACCACGACTACCGTGTTGCCTCCATTCAGCATCCACATGTTTGAGAATCTGCGTTCGGATAGAGATAAGTTTATTGTAACGGTTACTTTACGAGATTTAACCCAAACCGAAGGCCAAGTAAGACTACGTTTGCGAATGGAGAGTTTTACGCACGCCATGCAAACCCGAAGAGGCGCAGCAACACCAGTGCATACGCTCATTCCAGGCGTACCACTGCGATTAACGAATGAAGATTTGAGAGTATACTTTTTGGAACAGAATTTAGAGTTTACTAACATGCCCCGAAATCTCTACCGCAACAACGCAACAGTCCCCGAAGGGCATTACAGAATTTGGTTTGAAGTCTACGAAGCAAGAACAGGTGCACACGTATCAAGAGGCAGCGAAGTAGCAGCACATCTAC
>Ga0209755_10007014_pt1 | contig 12301 bp, 10 predicted proteins | sample TergutCo191P1_FD_187301 | JGI IMG/M metagenome (GOLD analysis project Ga0209755, IMG submission 187301) | Cornitermes sp. P1 segment gut microbial communities from Petit-Saut dam, French Guiana - Co191P1 (SPAdes) (version 2) | ecosystem: Host-associated > Arthropoda: Insects > Digestive system... | reverse complement strand
ACTTGTAACTCAGCTTCCAGCCCTGCTTATTTCCGTTGCCATGGGTATTGTTGTAACAAGAGCCGCCGCTACAGGAGAGCTTTCTGATCAGGTCGTTCAGCAGCTGTTAATCCGTGATGCAAAAATTTTCTGGATATTATCTGCAGTGCTTGTAGTTCTCGGTATTCTGCCCGGTTTCCCCTGGTATGTGCTTCTTCCGATGGCAGGAATAATTGGTTTCCATGCTTACAGAACAGGACAGGCAAAAAAGAAAGAAGTTGTGTTTAACGAAATGATGGCAAAAACAAAAGATCAAAAAGACGAAAAACCCGTTGATTTCTCTCCTGTTGTTCCGCTTGACGCTCTTTCGCTGGAGCTGGGTTACGGACTTGTTCCTCTGGTAGAAAAAGAAAAAGGCGCAGAATTATTGGAAAGGGTGCAGGGTGTGCGGCGTCAAAGCGCTTACGACCTGGGGCTTGTAATTCCAAAGGTGCGCATTATCGATAACTCAATACTTGAGCCGTCTGAATACTGTTTTAAAATAAAAGGCGTTGACTGCGGAAGAGGAAAAATTCGCCTTGGATATTATATGTGTATAAATCCGGGAACAGTAGCGGCAGAAATGGAAGGAGAGCGCACGGTAGACCCTGCTTTCGGGCTTCCTGCAATCTGGATAGATCATGACAAGAGAGATGAAGCAGAAAGAGCGGGTTATACAGTTGTAGATCCGCCTTCGATAATTGCGACGCATTTAACCGAAATTATCCGCCGTTCTGCCGCAGAAATTCTCGGCTTGCAGGATACTCAGGTTATTCTTGATACACTGCGAAAAGATCATCCTGCTGTTGTTGACGAAGTGTTAAGGGAAGGCAAAGGTTTGCGCGTAACAGAAGTGCAGAAAATACTGCACGGGCTTTTGCGCGAAAGGGTTTCCATACGAAATCTTGTCTCCATTCTGGAAGCAGTTGCCGAATATTACCCGGTATCAAAAGGAAGCATTTATTTCCTTATAGAAAAAGCAAGGCAGTCAATCGCAAACCAGATTTGCCATCAATATGCCGATGAAGATCGCAGACTTCGCGTTTTAACAATTGATCCTGCTCTTGAACACAGGATAGTCGAAGCGAATTATGAAACAGCTTCCGGTAAAGTCTGCGCTCTTGACCCGCCGACGCAAAAGGCATGGATAAAAGCGGTTGTAAAAGCAGTTACAGCAATAAAAGAAAAAGGATGGATGCCTGTTATTCTTTGTTCCGAACAGGCGCGTTATCTTGTAAAAAATTCGACGGACAGGGAAATGCCGGACTTGGCAGTTTTGTCTGTTCCTGAAATTGTTCCCGGTATAATCCCTGAAGCGGTCGGGGTAATAAGATTAGAAGATGCGGCGCAGCAGCCGTCAGCGGAGATGTAAGATGGAAATGTATATCGAACAAGGTGAAAGCCGGATGGATTGCGAATTAAAAATCGCAGAAAAATATAAAAGACCCTTTCACATTCTTAGTCAAAAGCCCGTAAAGTTAGGCGGTTTCTGGGGGTTCTTTTCCAAGCCGGGCGTTCAGGTAGAATTTTATTTTCCTTCAAGCAGAAGTTCATCTCAAATGCTTGCTTCTTCATATTACCTTGAAGAAGAAAAAAGAAAAGTGCTTGCCGCTGCAAACGGCGCAAAGCAAATGTATCAAAATGAGGCTGCAAGCGGAAAAGAAGCATCGCAGCAAATATTGGAAGCGCTTAAAGAATTAAAAGAAAAAGTGGATAAAGGCTCCAGGGTTAATGCAAGACCCGAAGATGAGCATCCTTCTTTTGCGCAGGCTGCGAAAATTTTAAAGAACAATGATTTTTCTGAAAGCTATATAGAAAAAATGACAGAAAGACTGCGTAATAAAATGACTTTTGAGCAGCTTAATAACTTTAACGATGTTCAGGATACGCTTCTTGAATGGATAGGGGAGAGCATCAGCATATATGAAGAAGAAGTTTTAAGTAAACCCAGAATTATGGTGCTTGTAGGTCCGACAGGCGTAGGAAAAACCACAACCATTTCCAAACTTGCCGCGATTTACGGGCTTGGAACCGAGGCAGTTCCGGCAATAGATGTAAGAATGATTACAATAGACGATTTTAGAATTTGCGCAAAGGAACAGCTTGAAAAAATTGGGAACATTATGCAAGTCCCTGTAACTTATGCCGACGGCAAACAGCAGATAAAAAAGGAAATTGCCCTGCACAGCGAATATACCGATATGTTCCTGATTGATACGATTGGCAACAGCCCCAAAGATTCTTCCAAGATTGGAAAAATGAAAGAGATTCTAGACGGAGCGGGGAAAAATGCGGAGTTTCATCTTGTGATGAGCGCAGCTACTAAAACAAAAGACATCGAAGAAATAATGAGGCAGTTTGAACCTTTTAACTATAAATCTGTTATTATAACAAAAATGGATGAAACAGACTCTGTAGGCAATATTATTTCTGCGTTAAGCGAAAAAAGAAAAAGCATTTCGTTTATAACGGACGGGCAGGATTTGCCCGAAGATATAAGAAGGGCGTCTGTTGTGCGTTTCCTGATTAACCTTGACGGTTTTAAAATAGATCGTGAAAAGATAGAAAACAGGTTTCCTTCTGGAGAATCCGATCAATTTAAATGGAGATAAATGGTATGGAAGATCAGGCTGAGAAATTGCGTGAAATAATGAAACGCAAAAAAGACGAAACTGCAAAACCTTCGTCCGTTAAAACAGGCGGAAAATCGGCTGATAAGGCGAGAGTTATTACGGTAACATCCGGAAAGGGAGGGGTAGGTAAAACTAACCTGTCTGTTAATATGGCGCTTGCTTTTGCACGGCTTGGAAAAAAAGTTGTTGTAATGGACGCGGACTTAGGGTTAGCAAACGTCAATGTAATGCTCAACATGATTCCAAAGTACAATCTTTACCATGTAATTAAAAAACAAAAAACGATAAGAGAAATCCTTGTAGAGACCGAGTACGGCATTTCCATTGTTGCCGGCGCTTCCGGTTTTTCCCAAATTGCAAACATGGGTGAAGAAGACAGAAGGGACTTTATCTCTGAGCTGGATTCTCTTTCAAACGCGGATATAATAATTATCGATACAAGCGCCGGCGTTTCCAGCAACGTACTTGATTTTATTGCAGCAGCTGATGACGCTGTTATTATTACAACGCCCGAACCTACGGCTATTACAGACGCTTATGGAATTATCAAAATAATCGCAACTGAATATGATTCGCTTAATATGGGGCTTAAACTCGTAGTAAACAGGGCAAAAGGTGCGGCTCAGGCAAAAGGCGTTGCGGACAGAATGATAAATATCGCAGGTCAATTTTTAAATTTAAAGGTTGATTATCTTGGATTTATATATGACGATTCATCTGTTCCTCACGCTGTTTTAAGGCAGAAACCTTTTATGGTAGTAGATCCAAAATGCAAGGCAAGCATCTGCGTTCAGCATATTGTGGAACGCATGGATAGAAACAAACCGATTGAATCTGCCGGGTTTGGAGCCATGTTTAAGAGATTATTCGGCGCATCGCAGAATGATGCAAATGCGGTATAAAGGAAAAAGAAAGCATGCAAAATTTTAGATGGGGTTTAATGGCTGCTCTCGGCGCAATTTTCGTTTCTGTCGCCATGGGCATTCTTTTTGGCGTAAATCCCATAGATATTTTCGTTAGAGCTCTTGTTTTTGGAGCTGTATTTTTAGGTTTGGGTTTTGGGCTGCGTTTTGTTTTAAACAGCTTTTTCCCTGAAGTCTTATATACCGATGAAGAAGGAGCAGCTGAGTCTGAACAGACGGCTTCGCATATTGATATAACAATTGACTCAATGGGCGAGTATGCTGTTCCTGAGTTATTTAGATCTGACGATGATGAAGAAATGGGTAATATAGAAGACTTAATATCGGGGGTATTTAGGGCAGATTCAGGCTACGGTCAGGCTGAACCGGTAGAAAAAGCAGGTTTTGCGCCGGGGAAGACCTTTGAAAGTGTAGACGGCAAAAGTGAATCAGGTTATAATGACGTAGGGTTTTTCAATGATTTGGAAGCCGAAATGCCCGAAGCCGGTGATGAATCCTCCCAGGGAGGATTCTCTGCAGCTCTTCAGGGCTTTACGCCTTTACCAATCGAAGGAGGCGGCAGTTTTCAGGATGTTTCTCTTTTCCAGAAACCTGAAAGCGCTTCTCCTGCTGGAAAACCGGCTGCGGCTCATGATGAACAGTTTACCCCGAGTTTAGGGGAAGATGCCGGATTGGGAGGATTGCCGGATTTAGATATGATGGCAAGGGCTTTTTCATCAGCCTACGGCGCTGAAGAACCTCCTGTGTCTGCTCCCCCGTCCGCCGCTCCTTCATCTGCTCCGTTATTAACTGAGGATGAACCGGATCGCAGCCAGTATAAGGGGAATAAACCCCAAACATTGCAGGGGGATTTTCAGGCCAAGGATATTGCACGCGGCTTAAGTACATTATTGAGTAAGGACAAATAAAAAGGAAAGGTTTGGGAATGCCGGAAACAACAGTAAGCCCCAAGGGCGAAGCTACCAAAGCTGGAAGCTCCGCTGCTGAGGCAGAAAAAAAGGAAGAGGAACTCTGGCTGCAGTACCGCAAAAAACGGGATCCTGCAATTAGAGAGGCTTTTATAAAACAATATGCTCCTTTGGTTAAATATGTAGCCGGTAAGGTTGCTGTAGGTATGCCCAGTAATGTTGAATTTGACGATCTTGTCGGTTACGGCGTATTCGGGCTTATTGACGCAATTGATAAATATGATCCTGAAAAAAATGTAAAATTTAAAACCTATGCCGTTACGCGCATTAGAGGCGCTATTTTTGACGAACTTCGCTTAATTGACTTTGTACCGCGTTCTGTAAGGCAGAAAACGCGCGAGATAGAATCCACAATTTCGAGTCTGGAAGCCCAGCTTGGAAGAACAGCTTCGGATCAGGAAATAGCTGGCGCTATGGGTATGGACGAAGCCGAATACATGAAAACCATCCAAAAAATTTCCGGCACAAGCATTATTTCTTTAAATGATTTATGGTACTCAGGCGATGATAACGATAAAGTAAGTATCGGCGACAGTATTGAATCTCCTTCAAGTATGAATCCCGATGTAATGGTAGTAAATGATGAAATCAGGCGCGTTATTGTTGAAGCCATAAATGAACTGCCGGATAAAGAAAAAAAGATACTTGTTTTATATTACTACGAGGATTTAACTTTAAAAGATATAGGACGTGTGCTGCAGGTAACAGAGTCTAGAGTTTCCCAGCTTCACACTAAAGCGGTTCTGCATCTTAGGTCGAAATTGACGAATATCAGAAAAGGGATTGTATAGCATGGTAGATTTCGTCCAGCTGCAGGAAATAATAAAAAGGCAACTGGAAATGGACAGGTCGATACGGTCTGTTGATGCATCCGGTCCTACATTAGAGGCCGCTGTTACCGAAGCTGCCGCTCTTCTTGATACCAGTATCCGAAAACTTGAATATGAAATTATCGAAAGAGGCTCATCAGGTTTCCTTGGCGCAGGAAAGAAGGATTGGCTGATACGCGCTTACGAACGTATTTCTGCAAAGAAAGTTAAAGAATCAGAATTAGTTCTGTCCAATGAAGAAACAGAAGCTGTCGAAGTTATTCCCGATAAAGACGGCGGCGCTTTTGTTCAGTGCCGCTCAGACGGCGTATACATGAAGGTTACTTCTCCTGTCGGCAACGGGAAATCCATTTACATTGGTTCTGCCTTGCAGGCTCTTAACGATAAAAAGATAGATGAGTTTGACAATAAGATGGTTGAAAAACTCGTTGATGAAGCAGGCGGCATGTATGTTAAGGTGGCAGAATACAATCACAATGCTACGAATGACAGTATGGCTTCTATTGAGGTTGATGATGCAGAAATGCATGTATATGTTACAGTAATACCGCCGGGTCCCGGAGGTACAGACTTAACTGCCGATGCGTATATGAGTTTGCTGACGCAAAACAGGGTTTATAACGGGATAAAAGAAGAGTTTATAAAAGAATTTGCCGACAAACCGACTTACAGGGAAAAAGTGGAAATAGCGGAAGGAATAAGACCTGTTAACGGCAAAGATGCTTATATACATTATTACTTTGAAACAGATCAAACAAAAGTAAAATTAAAAGAAGGACTCAACGGAAAAGTTAATTTTAAAGAATTAAATATAATTCAGAATGTTGTGCAAAATCAGCCTCTTGCAAAGAGAATGCCGCCCGAAGACGGCATAGACGGGAAAACCGTTACGGGAAAAATACTTCCTGCAAAAGCAGGCGGCGATATTCAGCTTCCTGTCGGAAAAAATGTTCATGTCGGCGATGATGATGACACAATTTTAGCGGATATCAACGGACAGGTAATTGTTGTCAGCGGAAAGATTGATGTTGAACCTGTATTAACAGTTGAAGGTGATGTAAACCTAAAGACAGGAAATATTATTTTCCTTGGAACTGTAATTATTACAGGAAACGTAGAAGACGGTTTCTCTGTAAAAGCTGCCGGTAACATCGAAGTAAAGGGAACTGTCTCAAAAGCGGAGCTTGATGCTGAAGGCGATATTGTTATTTACCAGGGTGTTAACGGGAAGAACGGCGGAAAGATTCGCGCAGGAAAATCCCTTTTATCGCGGTTTATTGAAAACGCGAATGTAGAAGCAGGTAACTCTGTTATTGTTCAGGATGGTATTATAAATTCAAATATTGACGCGATAAAAACCATTGTTTGCATGGGAAAACGCGCATCCATTATGGGAGGCCGCCTGCGCGCCGGAGAAGAAATTAACGCAAAGGTCTTGGGTAATTCAACAAGCGGTACGGAAACAATCTGCGAAGTTGGTTTTGATCCGCACAGCAAGATAGAGCTTGAGCGCCTGCAGGCAATTAAAGCGGCTTCCGAAGAAGAAATGGAAGGCATGAGACTTGATATGCAAAACTTGATTAATACAAAAAAACAGCGAAAAACCCTGCCTGAAGACAAGGAAGCGTACTTACAAGAGCTTATGGAAAGGCGCAATGTTCTAACCGAGGATTTAAACAAGGCAGTTGATGGAATTCAGAAAGTTCAGGAATATATGAGTCAAATACAAGTCCGCGGAAAAGTATCAGCTTCTGTTAAAGTATGGCCGGGCGTAAAAATATGGATACGCGATGTAAAAGAGGATGTGCGCCAGGAATATAAAGCAGTAACTTTTATTTTAGAAAATGGGCTTATCCGGGTTTCAAAGTATGAAGAACCGGATGAAGCTGCCAAGAAGGGACTTGATGGCTATAACTCCGATTGATCTCCAGGCAATTTTTTCACAGGTTGATAAAGTCGGCAAAACACAGGCCGCAGTAAAAGAAGGGCAGGCGCTTCATCAGTCAATTCAAGGATCCCAGGTTCAGCGCAAGATGGAAGAACAGATTCAACAGGTAAATGAAGCGCAGAATACCGGAGAAGGAACAGATAAAATAAATGACCATAATAAAAAACATAGTTCCGGATCCGGAAATAAACAAAACAGAAGAGAAGAAGAAGCTGAAGAAACAGAAGATAGTAAACCTATCTTGCGCGATCCGAGTCTTGGTAATAGAATAGATATCAGCCTATGAATATATTTAATGTTGTTTCTTTTATATGTCTAGCTGTCTGCGTTATAATATTTCTCTATTTAAAATGGTATATCAAAAAAAGAACAACATCTTCAGGGTTAGATGAAAGACAAACCGAAGTTGTAAAACTTATTGATGAGATTGACAGAATTACAGACAGGGATTCTCAGCTTGTGGAAGACAGGGTAAACAAGCTGAAAATACTATTACAGGATGTAGATAAAAGAATAGCTCTTTACGAAAAAGAAATTGAACAATTGCAATCTTCGCAGAAGAATGAATTATCTCAAAGACCTGATGAAACGCTTTATACAAGTCTTGGAAGAGGTATTCATGCCGCCTTAAAGACGCCTGTTCCTTCCGGGGCTGCACAAGTACAGGCGCAGGTGCAGACAGAGACACAGCCTGAACCTCCTGCTAAAAAGCCGCAAGTTAAAGAAAAACCGGCGGTCTTCAAGCCTCCTTCAAAAAAGCAGATACGCACTTCCATTGATATGCTTGCAAACGAGGGACTTCCGGCTGAGGAAATCGCAGCCCGTTTGGAACTTAGTCTGCCGGAAGTCAATTTGGCGATGAAACTGCGAAGAAAGTAATTAACAATAAAGTCTCTATTGAATTTAATTGATTTTTAATTCATTATTATCAGATGATAAAGAAAGTTGTATTTTTATTAATTTTGGTTCTTGCCTTAAATTCTATTGCCTTTGCGGCAGATGGTGAAAATTTAACAATAAAAGTAGCGGTGATGGGTCCAGGAAATGAGCTTTATTTTTGGTGGGGTCATGTAGCCCTGGTAGTTGAAGATAATGAAACAGATAACAGTTATTTCTTTGATTACGGCATTTTTGATTTTGGAAAGGAAAATTTCTTTTACGATTTTGCTTTCGGCCGTCTTCTTTACTGCTGCGGAGTTTCACAAACTGACAGAAGTTACAATGCATATAAAAGAACAAACCGTGATATTTTTACTTATACCCTGGATTTGACTCCTGAAGAAAAAGAAAAGGTTTTTGAATTTGCAGCGAAGAATGTTCTTCCTGAGAATCGTGATTATTATTATCATCATTTTTATGACAACTGTTCCACAAGGATAAGAGATATTGTCGATCTTGCAACAGAAGGGCAGTTTAAAAAGCAGTTTGAAAATGAAATAAGCAGATTTACCTTTAGGCAGCATGTGCGCCGCCATACATATTTTTCTCCTGCCGGTGACTGGTTTTTAAATTTTTTAATGGGACAGGTTATAGATACTCCCATTACTGTTTGGGAGGATATGTTTCTTCCGTCTGAGGTAGGTAAATGTATCGAAGATTTTTACTATACAGACAATAACGGCAATGTTAGAAAACTTGTATCGTCAGTTGAAATCGTAAACGCTGCGCATGGCAGACCTCCTGTTCTGGAACATCCGCGCATACAATGGATACGGCAGCTTTTTTTCAGCCTTATTTTATCTGTTATTTTCGGTTTCTTTTTCTTTTTGTATAAAAAGAATATCAGAGCAGGCAGGATATTGGCAGGAATAAGCATGAGTTTTTGCGCTCTTGTATTCGGCGCTGTAGGGCTTCTTCTTTATTTTATGAATCTTTTTACCAATCATGATTATACTTATCAAAATTTTAACATGATCTTTTGTACGCCGCTTCTTCTTGCTGCTGTTCCTGCAAGTTTAGTTTTTGCGTTTACAAAAAATGAAAAAAGGCTTTTAAAGTGCGATCATTTAATAAGAATTATATGGATACTCTGCGTTATAGGTATAATTATTTCTATGCTTATTAAAATATTTCCGTCTTTTTACCAGGATAATCTGACAGATCAAATGCTTATGCTGCCTCTAGCTTTGCTTTTTGCATTTCAGCCTGCCGGATTAAAAGAATTTTTAAATAAATATTTACCGCTGATAAAGAAGTAAAGACCAGGCAAGGTATATATGGCTTTAAGCAAAGAATGGCAGGACATTAAGTATAAAGAAGTCTTTGATCAGGAGATAAGAGGTCTTAAACGCCGCTGTGAAAATGACAGCAGCTGCAAAATTCAAGACCTGGAAGGCATATTAAATAACCTGTATATAATGGACGGCGCAGATCAGGGCGGCAGAGGTGCGCTTCAAGATACGGTAATGGCTGCCACAATAGCCGCCTACGAAGATTTTATAAGTTCCAGAAAAAGCTCTTTGGATAACGCATAAAACGTTTTTTTTAATTATTTTTGTAACCTTTTACCCCCTATATGGTTGTATAGTCAGCAAGCTTATGTGATTTCATGTTCCTCCTATTTCTCCTTTCCCCGGGGTTACTCCTTTCTCCGGGGTTTTTTTATGCCTATTTCTATTTATCATGTAGAGAAAAAAAAAGACCACCCAAAGGGTGATCTTTTTTTTACTCCCCCGCGCGGATTCGGACCACGGACCCAATGGTTAACAGCCATTTGCTCTGCCAGCTGAGCTACAGGGGATCTTCCCTTAAATTAATAAAATTAAAAAATAATGTCAAGAGGGCAGCCGATACCTTGACAGGAATGATTAGAATGTATTAGAATGTATTAGTAAGTATTAGTATGATTAGAAAGTATCAGAATGTAGGAGGAAGCCATGACTCTTGATTCAAACCGAATAGAAGCAGGTGAAAACCTAACCACTGAATTTAAGCAGGAATTTACCCAGGATATTAAAAAAACAATTATTGCTTTTGCCAATACTGCAGGCGGAATGATTTTTATCGGTATCAATGATAAAAAGGCTGTAATAGGCGTAAATAATCCCGATAAAACACTGCTTCAGATAACTGATACAATACGCAGCGCAATAAAGCCGGATGTTACCTTGTTTGCAGATTCTCGAATTGTTAAAAAAGGAAAGGCTTCGGTAATTATTATTACGGTTCAAAAAGGAACTGCATGTCCGTATTATCTTGCCGGAAAAGGCATTCGCCCGGAAGGTGTTTTTGTCCGTCAGGGAGCATCATCTGTTCCTGCTTCAGAAGCAGCTATCCTTGCCATGATTAAGGAAACAGACGGAGACAAATACGAAGAAGTACGTTCCCTTAATCAGGATTTAACATTTACAGAAACATCTCAAGGGTTTGGATTAAAAAATATTGAGTTTGGTTTACCTCAAATGAAAAGCCTAAGGCTGACAACCACAGAAGGTATTTTTACCAATTTAGGAATGCTTTTGTCCGATCAATCTGTGCATACTGTAAAATTGGCGGTATTTGAAGGTTTGGAAAAAGAAATTTTTAAAGACAGAAAAGAATTTTCAGGCTCGCTTATTAAGCAGCTGAATGACGCTTATGCTTTTCTTGATATGTACAATCATACGCGCGCTGAGGTAAAGGGGCTGTATCGCTATGATAAAAGAGACTACCCTGATGAAGCTCTAAGGGAAGCTTTGCTTAATGCATTGATTCACCGCGATTATGCGTTTTCAAGCAGTACTCTTATCAGTATATATGACGACAGGATTGAATTTGTCTCCATAGGCGGTCTTCCCAAAGGCATTGCCCTTGATGATATTCAATTGGGTCTTTCTGTGCCGCGAAATGAAAATCTTGCGAATGTTTTTTACAGACTGCATTTTATCGAAGCTTACGGCACAGGTATTCCAAAAATAATGCGCAGTTATTCTGACTGTACGAAAAAACCAGAATTACAAGCCACCGCAAATGCGTTTAAAATTATATTGCCTAACAGGAACATCCGGCATGAAAAAAGACCTTTAACCGAAGGTTTTATGGTTTCCATGCGGGAGAGTGTTTATGAGACTGCCGATAAAAAAAAGTCATTAAACGAAAACGAAGAAAAAATTATCGGGCTTTTTCAAGACAAACAGGAAATAGTCAGGAGCGATGTAGAAGCAGCCTTGTCTATTTCTCAGGCGATGGCAGTAAGGCTCCTGCGTTCATTGCTGGATAAAGGCGCTGTTAAGGTTATAGGCGCAGGTAAAAAAACCAGGTATAGAATAGCCGCAGTATAATGAGCCGGCTTATATAAAACCATTAAAAAAACGCCGAATTTTCTTGTCCCCCATATGATTTTTTTCTTATTTTTATTGTTATAGACCTGTTTTTTGGATAATAGGGGCAAAATTAGGAGGAAAGCATATGAAATTAAAATTTAAGCTAAGCATTATGGTAATCGCTATTCTAGCGGTCGTGGTAGCGGGTGTTTCCATACTTCTTTTAAACAAAGCAAGCAATATAAGCGTCGATTTAAACAGACAAGTAATGAAATTTCTGTCCGGGGAGCAGGCTGAATACTGGAAGGGCAGGCGGGACGCTCATTTAAGAATGATTAGCACTATAGCTGATATTATGGCGGATTATTCAAAGATTCCGGCTGCTGAGCGGCGTGATACTTTCGATCGCATGCTGCAGGGTACTTTGAACGCGCAGCCCAATATTCAGCAAATTTATACAGTATGGCTGCCAAATGCGGTTGACGGCATGGACGCGCAAATGATAGGAAGGGTAGGATCAACTCCCACAGGGCAGTACGCGACCGCATATTCAAGGGAAAATGGATTAATAGAAGCGATTACATGTCCTTTTTTGGAACCAACAATGGAATGGCTGACAGGTCCTAATTCAAAAATGCAGTCTGTGGCAGATCCGTTTTTTAGAAATATTATGGGAAAAGATACATTGATGGTTAGAATGGTAACTCCCATTTTCAATGTAGGGAATAATCAGGTGGTGG
>Ga0209755_10007013_pt1 | contig 12302 bp, 8 predicted proteins | sample TergutCo191P1_FD_187301 | JGI IMG/M metagenome (GOLD analysis project Ga0209755, IMG submission 187301) | Cornitermes sp. P1 segment gut microbial communities from Petit-Saut dam, French Guiana - Co191P1 (SPAdes) (version 2) | ecosystem: Host-associated > Arthropoda: Insects > Digestive system >... | reverse complement strand
GTCCGGCGACATTTACTCGGTGGGCTTCGACCTGTACCTGAAGCTGCTGGACGAGGCGGTAAGGCGGCTGGAGAATTCCGAGTACGAGGCCGAAACGGAAACCCTGCTGGAGCTGGAGTACTCCGGTTTTGTCCCCGACGGCTATATCGATTCGGCGCAGGAAAAAATGGAAGTATACAAGAAGATCGCCGCCGTGCGCGAGAAGGAGGAGCTGGAACGTGTCTACGCCGAGCTTATCGACCGCTTCGGCCCCCTGCCGGACGAGGCCGCGTCCCTTCTGGCCCTGGCCGAAATCAGGATAATCTGCCGTGAGCTTGGCGTTTCGTCCCTGCGCGATCGCGGCGGCGTGGTGCGCGTGGAGTTCGCCAAGGTTTCCCGCGTCAAGGTTGACCGCCTGGTGCGGCTGATGCAGGAATCGTCCGGCAAGGTAAAACTTGACCCGAAGATGCCCAACGTGCTTACGCTGACCGCGGGGAACATTGGCTTGCAGGAAAAGAGCGAGTTTATTCGCGAGAAGCTGGCGGCGTTGGCGTAGGGTGGTGGGGGCGCGGCAATCCATTCGCGCACCATGTCGCCGATTATCTTTGAAAGGCTCCTGAAATTCCCCCAGGAAAAACTACCGCTTGATGTTGATCAGAAGCTGGGACTTCATGGAATCTATCGATGAGCAGTGCTAATTGGTACTCGTGATTATAGGCACGAAAATCGTAACCTTTTTCTGTAGGCGTGGTATAATATGAGCTATATGAAATTTGTACAAGGCCCCGCCACGGCAGGTCGGGGTAAGATATTACCACAAACCAAAAAAGCAAACTCGCTTGTGTTTTTTTTGCTTCGGGGCATCTTCATTCCCGCCCTCTACTTGCTGTACGGTTTCAGGTTCGACAGAAAAAGTGCGAAGGGCATTAAACGTCCTTGCCTTATCCTTTCCAATCACCAGGCGGGAATTGATCAGTTTACCCTTGCCATGGGTTTCAAGTTCGGGATAAATTACGTCGCCACGGACACGATATTTCGGCATGGCCTGTTAAGCAAACTGATGGTCGCGCTAGTTAGGCCGATTCCCTTTTCCAAAGGAAACTCGGATTTAATCGCCCTTAAAAGCATGATGGCGATTATAAGGGATGGCGGTTGCGTATGCATGTTTCCGTCTGGTAATCGAAGCATTTACGGCGATGAATGTAAAATAGTCCCAGGGATAGGCAGGTTGGCGAAAAAGTTTAATGTGCCGCTTGTGCTTGTGCAATTGCGCGGCGGGTTCAACACGAGACCGCGCTGGAAGGTAAAATCCAACAAGGGAAAGGTAACCGCAGTCGTCACAAGGGTTGTTCAGCCAGAGGAACTTGCGGCAATGACTGGTGCCGAGGTCGATGAGATAATACAGCAGGAAATTGGCTTTGACGAATTTGCCTGGAACAAAACCGCGCAAATCGTGTATCGAGGCCGGCACAAGGCGGAACACCTTGAAAGCGTTTTGTTTTACTGTCCAGAGTGCAAATCTCTTGATCGAACAAATGGGAATGGGCTTCGTTCGAAAGGCAACGAATTTTTCTGCCAGGGCTGCGGTGCCAGGGTCATGATAAACGGCACTGGTTTTTTTGAGAAAGTTAACAATGCGGAAAACATTCCCGATACGATTCTGGAATGGGGGCGAATGCAAATAGATTACATAAAAAGTTTTGACTTTTCCGGCTTTACGGACAGCCCCTTGTTCATCGATGACAACATTATTTTTTCCAGAGCCGAACGTGCCAAAAAGGAACACTTTTTGGGAAAAGGCACGATTGAGTTTTATGCCGACAGGCTTGTCGTTTGCGGGTATGAATTTTTGTTTGCAGATATAACGACGGCGATTCAGGGTGTTCGCAAAATGACGATTTACAGAAAGGATGAAGTATACGCGGTTCTGTGTCCCTATAGGACAAATCTTATGAAATATATGATATGCGGTTATCATCTGCGGAACAAGGCACTCGACATAGGAGAGGAGTATTATGGGTACTAACGGACTATGGCGTTTCATTAATCTTGACAACGAAAACCTGTCTTTCGGCATTATCACGGTTTGCGCGGTTTGTGGGCTTATGCTTATAGCCAACGTTATGCGCCGCAAAATTCCGATGTTTAGGCGTTCGCTTATGCCCACTGCGGTTATTGCGGGTTTGCTTGGGCTTGTCGTCAAGGAAGTTGTTTTTGCGGTTACTGGTGTGTATATTTTCAGTCACATTGCATTGGGCGGGCTTATTTATCATTTGTTGCCAGTGGCCTTTATCGCGCTGTGCCTTCGTGACAGGGACAACTACACTGCGGAATTCGACAAGGGCAGGGAGATCAAAGAGCGCGTTACTGCGGCAAGATCTGGGGCCGTGATTATCAGCACTTATTTGTTGCAGGGAATGATCGGTATTTTGGTAACAGGTTTTTTTGCTCTTACGTTCATGCCAGAACTTAACGAGGCGACCGGTATTATGCTGGCACTTGGTTTCGGTCAAGGGCCGCAGCAGGCAAATGCGACTGGGTACATCTGGGATGCGGCTGGGCACATGGATTACTGGGGGCCTGGAAGTGCCAGAAATTTTGGGCTTACCATTGCCGGGCTGGGGTTCCTGTGGGCATCGATCCCTGGAATTATTCTTATCAACACGATTGCGAAAAAAAGAGGCATCAAGATTACGAGAAATGAATTTCAGAGAAGCGGCGATCTTACCAGCTACAAAATCGAAGGCCCAGACGAGGTTCCACTTTCGGAATCTATCGACAAGTTTTCGTTGCAGATCTGTATGGTTGGTGGGGTTTACCTTCTTACCATAGGGCTTATTATCGGGATTGAGATAGGGTTTCGTGCATCTGGGGTTCCTTTCCTAATTGACCTTGTTCCCACGATTTGGGGTTTCGCGTTTATGCTTGCGGCCCTTGTCGCGCTTTGCGTCAGGATGATTTTGCGCCGCCTTGTTAAGTCTGGAATCATGCATCGCAAATATCCTAACAACTATATGATGAACCGCATTAGCGGCGCATCTTTCGATATCGCGATTGTTGCCGCCCTTTGCGCTATTTCCGTTGGTGCGTTGGGCTCCCTTTGGATTCCCGTGCTGGTCATGACAACCCTTGGCGGTTTGGGCTGCATGGTTTATCTGCGTTACCTGTGCAATTATGTTTACAAAGACTACAAGGACGAAGGCTTTCTGGCAATGTACGGAATGCTTACTGGTACCATAGTCAACGGCATGATACTGCTGCGCGAAATCGACAGCGATTTTAAAACCCCAGCTGGGGATGACTTGGTGCTGGGATCTTCCGCTGCGATTGTCCTGGGGATACCCCTGCTTCTGCTTATCGCCCAGGCACCAAGGCCGGGGAATTTGTGGTGGGTGGCCATGGTGATTGTGCTTTACTTTTTGGCGTTGACCGCATTTCAATTGAAGGGTCTGCTTTTCAAGCGGAAAAAAACGCCCGGTGCCTAAAGCGTTTCACGGTTTTGCGCTATGTATAACTGAAAAAAGCTCGAATCGTGTTTACCCCACTTGATAAAGTCTCGCGAGGCTTCTATAATGGGTCAGTCAAGCAGTTGCCGTCGGCAGAAGCTTGGCAGGTTTTTTGGAAATTTGACGAGAATGTGCCAAGGGTACGCAAAGACGTTTGACTTTTTTGTGACCTTTTGCCTTGACAGTCTTTTAACTGACGCTAATTCCTTGTCTGGCAAGGAGTTAGCGATACCAGTAAATGCGGTGTATGGGTTCAAGTCCCATCTCTCGCAGCCTGAATACAGGGAATCCAATGTAAGCAAGGAAAGAAAAGTGGCCGTAAGCAAAGAAATCACCCGCTTGGAAAAATCCAACGTCAGGCTGAGTTTAACCATCCCAAAAGAGGATTTAGTGTCTGGTTATCGGGATGTCCTCAGTGATTATACAAAAAACGCCCAGTTGCCTGGTTTTCGCAAGGGTAAGGTGCCGGCAAATGTTCTGGAAAGGAAGTTCGGCGAGGCGCTCAAGGGTGAGGCCCTGAGCAAAATGTTGGAAAACGCTATACAGGAAGTCTTGGGTGATGAGAATCTGCCTCGCGATGAAAGGCCGCTGTCTTATTCCCAGCCCAAAATGGAAGACGAGCCGAAGCTTGACTTTGAAAAGGATCTAACCTTTTCGCTCGTTTACGATGTGATTCCTACCGTAAACGTGGGGCAATGGAAGGGGCTTGAAGCCGAGGTTCCTGAAGCCGAGGTAAGCGACGATGACATTGCTCGCGAACTGGATTTGGTACGGGAACGCAACTCCTTCGTTCTTGACAGAGATGATGATGCCAAGGCGCAGAATGACGACATTGTTACGGTTACCTACTGTGAAATCGACGAATCCGGTACGCCTGTGCCCGATTCCCAGCGGGATGATTTTTCCTATACCCTGGGGAAAGGACAGAACGCGTATATGTTCGATGACGAAATCGTCGGCATGACAAAGGGCGAAACCAAGGAATTCGTAAAAAGCTACCCTGAAGCTACCGAGGAAGAAGCCACAGACGAAAAAGCCTTTTTTGCGGGCAGAACCTTGAAGATGCGGGTAACGCTGACGGCCCTCAAGGAAAAGAAACTTCCGGATTTGGACGACGAATTGGCCCAGGACGTTGACGAAAAGTTCAATACCCTGGACGATCTCAAGAGAAACATACGCGAACGCTTGGAGACAAGTCTGACGGCACGCATCAGGGATCTGAAAATAAGCGGCTTGATGGAAAAGATAAGCGAAAACACCCCCATAACCCTTCCGGAATCCATGGTCAAGGCCGAAATCGGCGGGCGGATCAGTACGCTGGGGCGTAACTTTGGTATGCAACCCGATGCGGTCATGCGAATGTTGATGTCTGAAGGCGGTAACCTTAACGACATTGAGGCTACGTGGAGGCCTGCGGCGGAAAAAGCCCTGCATTCGGGCCTTATCGTCGAGACTCTTATAAGGGAACAAAATATCGAGGTAAGCGAAGAGGATCTGAAGCAGGAACTGGAAAAGATTGCTGCGGATTCCGGGTCGTCCGAGAAGGAGGTCCGGGAGCGCTACGGTGATGAGAATCTTGGCTACCTTAAAGAGGGGCTTAGGGAACGGAAATTTTTCGATATTCTGCTGGCGGAAAACACCATTAAGGCGGGTCCAAAGGTAAGTTATCTGGACTTAATGGCAAATAACGGGTAAATTACTATATGACCGAACAAATGAACAACTTGGTCCCCATTGTCGTTGAGCAGACGGGGGCGGGCGAGCGTTCCTATGACATATTTTCCCGCCTCCTGAAGGACAGGATTGTATTTATAGACGGGGAAATCAACGACATTAGCGCGGATCTGGTGGTGGCCCAGTTGCTTTTTCTGGATGGGCAGGACACGGACAAGGACATCAACTTATACGTAAACTCGCCAGGGGGGTCGGTTACCGCAGGGCTTGCCATCTACGACACCATGCAGTATGTCAAGTCCGATGTGCAGACCATATGCCTGGGACAGGCGGCCAGCATGGCGGCCCTTATCGTTGCAGCCGGGGCGGCGGGTAAGCGTCTGGTTCTTCCATCTTCGCGCATGTTGATACACCAACCTTGGGGTGGTGTCCAGGGACAGGCCAGGGATATAGGCATACAGTCCAGGGAGATAATCCGTCTGAAAAAAATGACCATAGACTATTTTGCCAGGCACACCGGGAAGGACGTGGAAAAAATCGCCGCCGACATGGAGCGTGATTTTTACATGTCCGCCGAGGATGCCGTTGCCTACGGTGTTGCAGACCGAATTCTTGCAAGGGAGAAAAATGGCACGTCTTCGTAACAACAGAATGCCGCCCAACGAGAGGATCTGCTCGTTTTGCGGCAAGAGCGCCGACATGGCGCGTAGGCTTATCGCAGGGCCGGACGATGTTTTTATATGCGATGAATGTGTTGAGGTGTGCCGCAAGATACTTTCCGAGGAAGACCAGGAGCTTTCCTCCCAGTTTTCGGGGGATATACCCACGCCCGTGGAGATAAAAAAGTTTCTTGACCAGTTTGTGATTGGCCAGGATGTGGCGAAAAAGGCCCTTTCCGTGGCGGTGTACAACCACTACAAGCGGATTGCCAACCCCAGCAAGGGTGGCGATGTGGAGATCGAAAAGTCGAACGTCCTGTTGATCGGTCCCACTGGAACGGGCAAGACCTTGCTGGCCAAGATACTTGCGCGAAAGCTGAAAGTCCCTTTCGCCATCGTGGATGCGACTACCCTTACCGAGGCGGGCTATGTCGGCGAGGACGTGGAGAACATCCTTCTAAAGCTGATCCAGAACGCTGGAGGGAACATTTCCACCGCCGAGCGCGGTATTGTGTACATCGACGAAATCGACAAGATCGCCCGCAAGGGGGAAAACGTTTCGATTACCCGAGATGTATCTGGCGAGGGTGTGCAGCAGGCCTTGCTCAAGATAATAGAGGGAACCATTGCCTCGGTGCCGCCCCAGGGCGGGCGCAAGCACCCGAACCAGGAGCTTATCCGTATCGACACAACAAACATACTGTTTATTTGCGGCGGTGCTTTTGTCGGCCTGGACAAGTTCATCGAACGGCGTGTGGTGCAGCATCCCCTGGGCTTTGGCGCGGAGACAGCTGGCGGCGAAAAAAGCCGCAAGGAATTGTTCGACGCTTTGCACCCAGACGACCTTATCCATTTCGGCATGATCCCCGAGTTTATCGGCAGGCTTCCCATAACCGTAAGCCTGGAGGACCTTAAGCGCGACGAGTTAAGGCGGATCATCACCGAGCCGAACAACGCTATAGTCAAGCAGTACCAGGCATCCCTTGCCTACGATGATGTTAGGCTGGAGTTTACCGAGGAAGCCATCGACGCGATCGCCGACACCGCGATTAGACAGAAGACTGGCGCGCGCGGGTTGCGGGCCATAGTCGAAAAACTAATGACCGATGTAATGTTCGAGATACCGTCAATGAAGGGCAGCAAGCAAGTGGTTATTACCAAAGATGTTGTTCAAAGTGCCGAGGCACCCGTCATTCAGCAATTGCAAAAAAGCGCGTAGGTACTTTGTTTGAAGCACGGCGGGGGTTCAAAGAAGGCCGGCTTTTCGTCGTTCTTTTCCGGTTTCAGGAAAGTCGATTCCCTATTCGATGTGGCGGGGGAGGGCGGTGAGAAAATCACGGACGAGCAGTTTACCCTGCTTCCTATGCGCGATCTGGTGCTGTTCCCCAACACGATTGTCCCGATTTTCATAACCGCGCAGCCTGGCATGGCCGCCCTTGACGAGGCTCTCCAGCGGGACAAGCGGCTGTTTGCAGCCTGTCTGAAAAAGCGGGAGTCCCCGCTGTCTGGCGTGGATGAGATCTGGCCGGTCGGCACCGCCGTTCGCATCGTTCAGCATCTGAAACTTCCGGACAACACGATGCGGGTCGTGTTGCAAGGGGAGTACAGGGGCAGGGTGCTGGAAACTGAGCAACGGGACGGTTTTTCCATTGTAAAAGTCGCGCCGATTGACGCGGAACTGTTTGGTGACCCACCGCTGCCAGAGGACATCGCCCTTCTGCGTACCGTGCAAAGATCCTTCGCGCAGTATGCGGAACTTTCGAAAAAGATAAACTCGGAAACGCTGCTTGCCGTTGAGCGCACGGAGAACCCCGAGCGGCTTGCCAATCTGATCAGCAATTCCTCCCAGTTCAAGTCCGAAAAAAAGGTCGAGCTGCTTGCCATCTCTGGTGCCAGGGAACGGCTGGAGGCGATTCTTGAGACGCTTGAGCGGGAAAACGAGATATTCGGCATACAGAAAAACATTTCTGGCAAGGTAAGAAGCCGGATGGAAAGAACCCAGCGCGAATACTACCTTAACGAACAGCTCAAGGAAATCAACAAAGAGCTAGGCAAGGACAAGGACGGTGCCGGGGACGAATTCGCCGAAATGGAAAAGCGGATAGAGGATAAGAATCCTCCTGTGGAGGTGCTGGAAAAAGCCGCCAAGGAAATATCCCGCCTGCGGAAACTCCAGGCCCTGTCCCCAGAGGCGGGGATTCTGCGTGGGTACCTGGAATGGATTGCCGATCTCCCCTGGAGCAATTTCAGCGTGGACTCTGGTGACCTTGAGGCGGCGCAGAAAATCCTTGACGAGGACCATTTCAACATGAGGAAGGCCAAGGATCGTGTCCTGGAGTTCATTGCGGTAAGGCAGCTTTTGGCCGGCCCTGTGCCCACGGATGAAAACGCCGCCGTCAAAGGACCGATCCTCTGCTTTGTTGGGCCGCCGGGTACTGGCAAGACCAGCCTTGGCAAATCCGTTGCGAAAGCCCTGGGTCGGCGCTTTGTTCGAATCTCCCTGGGGGGGCTTAGAGACGAGGCGGAAATTCGCGGTCACCGCAAGACTTACGTCGGGGCATTGCCTGGCAAGATAATCCAGTCCATGCGAAAGGCCGACACCATGAACCCGGTTATTTTGCTTGACGAAATAGACAAGCTTTCCAGCGACTTTCGTGGGGATCCCGCCAATGCGCTTCTTGAGGTGCTGGACCCGGAACAAAACGCGAATTTTTCCGACCACTACATGGAAGTGACCTATGACCTTTCCAAGGTTCTGTTCATAGCCACGGCTAATTCCCTGTATGGCATTCCGTACCCTCTGCTCGACAGAATGGAAATAATCGACATTCCTGGCTACGGCGAAAACGAAAAGCTTTCGATTGCCAAGCAGTTTCTTGTTCCCAAAGCCTTGCGGGACAACGGCCTTTCACATGCCAGGATACGTTTTACCGACGATGCCCTGCGGGACATTATACGCTACTGGACGATGGAATCTGGTGTGCGCAGTCTTGAGCGGGAAATAGCCCGTTGCACCAGGCGTATCGCAAGGCGGGCGGTCGCGGCCGGCTACGGCAGTGCCGAGGACAAACCAGTTTCCGCATTTTCCAAAACCATAAAAAGCGAAAATCTGGAAAAAATCTTGGGCCGGCGAAAGTACAAAAATGACTTGGTATTTGGCGAGGCAAGGGTCGGCGTAAGCTGCGGGCTTGCCTGGACCGAATCTGGTGGCGCGATGCTACCCGTGGAAAGCACGGTCTTTGATGGAAACGGCGAAGTCATAATCACCGGGAACCTTGGCGATGTTATGAAAGAAAGTGCCCGCATAGCCCTTTCGTATCTTCGTAGTGTGCAGGATATTTACAATTTTCGAGGGGGCGGGATCGGCAAAACCGATTTTCATATACACGTTCCCGAAGGTGCCATACCCAAGGACGGACCTTCGGCGGGTGTTGCCATTGCCGTATCCCTGCTGTCTACACTTTGTGAAAACCCACCGCGCCCAGGCATGGCCATGACTGGCGAGCTTACCCTGACCGGGCGGGTGCTGCCAATAGGTGGCTTAAAGGAAAAGCTACTTGCCGCGATTCGTAACGGCATAGAAAAGGTGCTTTTGCCCGTGGACAACCGCAGTGAATGGGAAGAACTAGACAAGGACATACGCGACGCACTTGCCATAGAATTTGTCGATAACGTTGCCGATGCCATCGCCTTGCTTTTCGATAGCAGCATACTGCGAAAAAAAGCGGTAAGAAAAAAGCCCCGCACCTAGTGCTTACAAACGGCGTGGGGAACCGCCTTCCGCAGTCTCCTGAATAACCGTCAAGGTCTTTTCGATACATCGGTCCCAAGAAAAATTCCCGGCGCGTTCAAGGCCCAATCGTCTGCAATCCTCGTGCTGTTTGCGATCGCAAGCCAGCGTCACCATGCGGTCGGCTATGTCCTCTGGGTCTTTGGGGTCGAAGTACAATGCGGCATGGCCGGCGCTTTCGGGCAGGGACGCGGCCCTGGCACAGGCCACCGGAACCCCAGATGCCATAGCCTCCAGAACCCCCATGCCGAAACCTTCGTACATCGATGGAAATATAGTAAAATCCGCCACTGCGTACAGTTCTGGCAAAGCCTTTACTGGAAAATGCCCGGTGAAAAAAATGTCGTTCTTGCATTCCGCCCGCGCTGCCGCGGCATGTACCTTGTCGGCGTTGGTGCTGTCCCTGCCAGCCAGAACAAGCCGGTGCGGGAAGCTGGTCCGCTTCTTGAAAATATCGAATGCCTTAATAAGCCGCGCATGGTTTTTTATGGGATGGTCTATTCGCGACACGTATAGAATGTAGGGGCGGCGGAAACTGAAGGGCTGTACCAATACCTCGGCTTCCTCTTCGTAAGGCCTGGGATAAAAGGCCGAATGGTCAATGCCGTTTGGTACCACCTCGATACGGTTTTCGTTTACCCGCACAAGCTCCACCAACTCCTGTTTTACCCATTCGCTCACCGCGATAATCCTGTCAAGCCGCCGCAGCGAGTTAGGAAACACCGTGCGAAGGACCGCCCCAAGATGCTCCCTTGTGCGCCTAGTACCCCAGTAGGTGGCCATGTCGTGAACCACGCCGATGGTAGGGCAGGGGGATTTGTACGGGGGCTGCTTGTGAGCGGCAGGGAAAAAACATGCGTCGTAGAGGCGTTCTTTCGCGAAGTCCGGGTATCGATACATGTGCCAGAAGGCGTTGGCGGACCTGCCGTTCATCGAGCAACGCGGTATGAACTCAAGGCTAGGCGCGTCATCGCTGAAGGCGTAGCGATCGTATTCCCAGCCGAACAGCTCAAAACGTTCACCCGAAGGTGGGATACGCCTGAGCAACTGCGACAGGTAGGCCCCCACACCAGATTTGCCGCCATCGCAGGCAAAGGTATCAATCCCTATCTTCATCGCCGAACCCTCGACAGATTGTTCATCCACCCACTATACCACAGTAACGCGGTTTGTGACATATCCGGCTGGGGATCAAATCGTCAACATGGTTCCTATGCCCTCGTCGGTAAACAGCTCGATTAGAAGGGCGTGGGGCAGCCGCCCGTCAATGATGTGCGCCCTTTGTACTCCGCCGTCAAGGGCAAGCGAGCAGCAGTCAACCTTTGGAATCATGCCTTGGCTTATGGTGCCATCGTTTTTCAGGCCGTCCAATTCCGCCCGCGTCAGGGCCTGGATAAGCGAGCCAGGATCCTGCGTGTCGCGGAGTATGCCCTTCACGTCGGTCATAAGAACCAGCTTTTCGGCAGACAGGGCAACTGCTATTTTCGCGGCTGCGGTGTCGGCGTTTACGTTTAGGGACTGACCCTCCCCATTGCCAAAGGCCACGGACGATACCACGGGAATAAAGCCTGAATTCAGCACGGAATTCAGCAGGGAAGTATCCACCTCGTTGATCTCGCCTACCTGTCCCAGCCGCCCGTCTCCTATGCGCCGCGCCTTGAGCATGGCCCCATCGATACCGCAGAGGCCGACGGCCTTTCCCCCCGCCTGTTGGATAAGCCCCGTTATGTCCTTGTTCAGCTTGCCGCATAGAACCATCTGCACGATTTCCATGGTATCGCTATCGGTGTAGCGCAGCCCGTCCACGAAATGGCTTTCAATGCTGGTTCTTTTCAGCATGGAATCGATTTCAGGCCCGCCGCCGTGAACCAGCACGGTACGTATGCCCACACAGGCCATAAGCACCACGTCCTGTATTACCGCTGCTTTGATATCCTCGTTGACCATGGCATTACCGCCGTACTTTACGACGATGGTCTTTCCCCAGTAATGCTGAATATATGGCAGGGCACGAATTAGAACCTTCGCCAGGTTGTCGCCGCCATTCGCTGTTTTGTCCATTCGTTTTCCTAGCTCCTGTAGTCACCGTTTATTTTTACGTAATCGTAGGTCAGATCGCAGCCCCATACCGTGGCTGTGCCTGTGCCGCCCGCGATATCGATTAGGATTTCGATTTCATCCTGCAAAAGTATCCTTTTTGCCTGTTCCTCGCAAAAGGGCAGCGGGTTTCCGTTCGAGCACACGGCGATTTCCCCTTCACGACTTCCGAACCGCACGCTGGTACGGGCCGGCTCGAAGTCCACGCCTGCGTATCCCATTGCGCAGAGTATACGCCCCCAGTTTGCATCGGCCCCAAAACAGGTCGTCTTGACCAGGCTGGATGCCGCGACCGATTTCGCCAGCTTCTCGGCGGCTTCCTCGTCTGCCGCGCCGTTGATCGTAACCGTTACAAGCCGCGAAGCCCCTTCGCCATCCTGGGCTATTGCCCTGGCCAGCATGACACAGACCGCCTCAAGTGCCTGGGCAAAGACTTCAAGGCCCTCGCTGCCTTCGGAAAGGGTGGGGACACCGGCCGCCCCGTTGGCCATGACGATTACCATGTCGTTGGTAGAGGTATCCCCGTCAATGGTAATTCGGTTGAAGGAACGTCCTACGGCGCGGCGTAGAAGTCTATCTAGCATTTCGTTAGGAATC
>Ga0209755_10007012_pt1 | contig 12303 bp, 15 predicted proteins | sample TergutCo191P1_FD_187301 | JGI IMG/M metagenome (GOLD analysis project Ga0209755, IMG submission 187301) | Cornitermes sp. P1 segment gut microbial communities from Petit-Saut dam, French Guiana - Co191P1 (SPAdes) (version 2) | ecosystem: Host-associated > Arthropoda: Insects > Digestive system... | reverse complement strand
TGCATAGACACTCACCTCAAACCCAGTCTATGTTTGCCTTGCTTGGATACATCACTGTACCATTTGTCCTTTTTTTCAATAAGAAAACCCACATTCAACCAATCCGTGCGTTACTCTATTATGTTCCGCACAAACCAAAACGACACATGGCGCGTGGCATACGATAATCTACTAGTACTTAAACCTACCTATGACATGGAGCGATTACCCCCGCCTTTCACATTTGATAAATGGGGGAGGATTGTTTCACAATCCGAAAGTGTAAAAATCCGTAACGCCACGGTAAAGGGGGGCTACGGCGCAAATTCAAACAAAACTATCCTAGAATTTTCAAAAAAGGAGACCAATCTATGAAAAATTCAACCGTCAAAAATAGAATTGACGCGGCGAGGACGATGGGTAACGCCCATGCAGAGCCGATAAAGTTGTTGAAGCGGATTGGCTCCACGACCGTAGAGGTCACAGTCCATTTCAGCAACACGGAAACAGAAACCGTGGAGGACAAGCTCCTCCGCATGATGGCGCGGGAGGTGCGTAATAGTGCGTAACGCTTCATGTGCCGCAAATGCTCATGGAAGCTGGAAAGAGGATGCCATGAGCAAGCAAGTTTTAACAATTTTGTACGAACGTCTTAGCAAAGACGACGGCGAAGATGGTCTTAGCAATTCCATCGCAACCCAAATGACCATGTTGCAAGATTACGCAGAGCGTAACGGGCTAATCCCATATGTCCATATCCAAGACGACGGATATAGAGGAACAAACTGGGAAAGACCCGGTTGGCAGGAAGTCATTACCAAAATCGAAAACGGCGAGGTTAAGAATCTTGTGGTTAAAGATTCCAGCCGCATGGGTCGGGACTACCTTCGCGTCGGGCTTTACAGAGAAATGTTCCATGAAAAAGGTGTGCGCCTAATCGCTATAAGCGACGGAATAGACACGCTTCACGGAGATGATGATTTTACACCGTTTCGCGAAATTATCGCGGAGTGGCACTCACTCGACACCAGTAAAAAAATCAAAGCCGCCTTTCGCACGAAAGGGCAAAGCGGAAAGCCGATTACAGGCAAGCCGCCGTTTGGTTACGTCAAAGACCCAAACGACAAATATAAATGGCTCGTTGACCCCGAAGCCGCCGCCGTTGTCCGTAGGATTTTTGACATGACCCTTGAGGGCATATGCCCCGAAGAAATTTGCCGTATCTTCCACCGCGAGAAGATAGAGCGCCCATCGTATTACAGCGCGAAGCGCGGGCAGATAAAATTCGATAAAGCATTAGACACCGACAACCCTTATCTATGGCGGGCTAACGTCATTCGAGATATACTGGAACGCCTTGAATATCTCGGACATCTCGTAAATTTCCGTTACCGAAAACCATCGTATAAATCGAAAAAGGTAGTGGAAAACCCACGCGATGAATGGCTCATTTTTGAAAACGTAAACGAGCCTATCATTGATAAAAAATCGTGGGAGTTGGCTCAACGCACACGCAAGGTTGTCAAACGCACCGATACAACAGGCGAAGCAAACCCGCTAACAGGCTTAGTATTTTGCGCCGACTGCGGAAGCCGTATGTACAACCACCGCAGTAAGTACGACCATTATTCTTGCCCGGAATACATCAACGGGCGGGCGCGGCTTGACGAAAACCATTGTACGCCCCACGGCGTTAGCACAAAAATCATCCGCGAAGTTTTGCTTCATGTAATACGAAGCACAACGAGTTACGCACAGCAATACGAATCGCAGTTTGTGGAAAAAGTGAGCGAAATGCACTCCATTCGCAAAGGTGAAACGTTGAAAGTCCACAGGAAACAAATCGCAAAAAATGCACGTCGCATTGCCGAGTTGGACAAGCTGTTCACCAATCTGCACGAGGACAAAGTAAGCGGAGTGTTATCGGCAGAGCGTTTTACACAAATGTCAGTTCGATACGAGCAGGAGCAGGCGGGGCTAACCGCATTAAACGAAACCCTGCAAACAGAGCTTGACACATTCACCGCCGACAATATGAGAGGGGAAAATTTCCTCAAACTTGTACGGCGATACACGCAGGTCGAAGAACTCACCCCCGCCATTATTTACGAATTTGTGGACAAGGTTATTGTACACGAAGCCGTATGGTCAGAGCAAACAGAAACTCAACGGCGCATGGGTACGAGGTCACAGCACATCGAAGTGTATCTGAAATATATCGGAGCATTTGATGCTCCCGATATACGAACGCCCGAAGAAATCGAAGCGGAACGTATCGCTTTCGAGAAGGCGGAACACAGGCGACGTATTGGGCGCGAAGCATCACGCAGATACCTCGAAAAGAAAAAAGCGAAGAACGCCGCCGCCGCACAGCAAGCCCCCATTGCAAAACCCAAAGCATCACCAACCACGAAAGACCCCACCCCTGCGGCGTAATTGCCGCCACCCCGCCGCCCATGCGTAACAACATGGGCGGCATTTTTATCCAAAAAAATCTAATCCACGAGGAGGACACACAATGTCAAACAGAAAAACAACCGAGGAAAAATTGGCACTCGCAAAATTGAAAAAGGAACAAGCGGCAAAGTGCATTCCGAATATGAAGCCGCAAAAAAATCCACAGGTTTCGGCGCAGAACGCAAGGCAAAGAAAGCACTCGCCGCCGCAAATGAGTATCACGAGCAACATCGCTCCGAGCTTGCACAATTCGCCAATGCCGAGAAATATTTGCGAGATGTTTTGCAAACCCACTTTGACACGAAAAAGCTACCGCCAATTTCCAAATGGCAAAACGAGCTTTCCGTAAAAACCGCTGAAAAAGATGCGCTTTATCGGGATTATTACAACCTCAAAGACGAAGCCCACAACGTCGGAAAAATCAAGGCGAGTGTTAAGGCGATTCTGCATAACGATACGCCGAAACAGGTACGGCAGAAATTGTGGGATGTGGAGTTGTAATTTTGCGAAGGAATGGTTTTAGCTATTCCTTCGCTTGCTACGGATTTCTTAAAATTCTGTCCATTTCAGTTATTGATTCTCGCAAAAACATTTCAAAATCTGCACGAGGAATGGTTGCATTTTTCTCATTTTCCGGATGGTGTATATAATTCCTTAAATACACACAAAGCGTTCGAGAGTATGGTGGTTTATTGCTTCTGTCATCATCCCAGGGTTCTGGAAACACTCGAACATTTTCACCACGAAGAAAACAATCAATTTCTCTTTCTTTAATTTTTCCGATAGACGCATTGTATATTGTTGCAATCTTTTTTATAATAGCCCCGTATAACTCATCATGAAATTCCGAAGTCACAACATCAAAAAATCGGTACAAAATTTCGGCATATGATGTCACTCGGAGCAGAGGACGAAGTTGTTTTTTATATACTAAGATGCCAGCGCGGCTTTTTTCTACACAGCGCAGAGTTGTATGCGGCAAGTCATAACATTGTTTTATTACAAGTGGTGAATGTGTAGAAATAATAACTTGTGCTGATAAAATGTGTCCGCTGTTTAGAAACAGCCTTACTGCTTCTTCTAACCAAATTATGAACTTTTCAGAGCTTGCTGGGTGCAAATGTGTTTCTGGTTCATCAAACATTAAAATAATATTTTTCGTTTTCCATTCTGGCTCAATTGGCATAATGTTATGATAAACCAATGAAAATATTCTGATAATTTCCCTCTCACCGGCAGATTTCCATTCAATTTCGAAATGCAAACCTTGACGCAAACTGTTGTCTAATTCATTCATAATAGAAACTGTATTATGCAAATGTTCAAACAGTGATACAAATAATTCGCATTGTGCATCGTTGGATTCAAGTATTGGGCACTCTATCTTGTATAGTGCAGTAAAGCAAGAACTGTCAATATTCAAAACGCAATTTATGAATGCTTCAAATTCAGCCAAGCAATCACTCAATATCCTGTCATTAGCAGAACCCGTCTTAAAATTGCGATAAAACGCAATGGCGTTGGTGATTTCAGTTTTGAAACATTCATCGTTTAGAACGGTACGTGACGTTATGCCACCAACATCTGTTTCACATGGAAAGCTACCACTGAGCGGCATAAAAGCCCCATGTATTGTTCTGGACATTGCGTATTCTTCATCGCTGAAAGCAAACCCATCGCGTTTTTTTGCATCGAAGTAGTGTTGTATATTTCCAAACACGGTATAACATAATTTTTGAATAAATAGCTGACGATAATCGATACTGTTAAAACCGTGACAGTTAAAATATTTTTCACGAACAAAGACATCGTTTTCATCGTAAACATACACAGCAAAACTACCAATATTATCAAACAGTTGTTGCAGCTCGTTCTTGAACTGTGATGTAAATTTGTAGGCAGGAGAAATATATTCAAAAAACTCCATCTTTGGAATTTGGATTGACATGGAGTTTATAGGAGCCGGACCACTAAATGGTGCCACAATAGAATCATTGTAATGGAAAACCGGTGGAAAGCATGACGCATTTGAAATTTGTACGCCTTGTGGAGCTGTTATGAAGTTATCACTCCCATTGCCTTGTCTACATATCATGCCACTTGACTCAATTGCAATTTTGTTTGAAATTATTGCATAATGTTGCTCGTTATAGTCGTAATATACGCAAAAGAAAGCACCACTCGTTGAAGTTATACATTCCATCAGGGAGCTTTTGCCAACGGCATTTCTTCCTAATTAGCAGGGAAATGGACTTTATAGCAGATGTGGTTGTATGGTCAGGGGGTACATCAGGAAGAAATACTCGTTTGCGAGGCAAATTGTTTTTAGTTTCGCTTTCATTAGATGAACTTGCAATATCTTCAATTTTAATGCTAAATCCATCACAAAGTGAAAGCATCTGTTGTGAAATTTTCCTGTATTGTTCAATCCATACGCACAATAATTGCATAATTATCCTCTTTCTAATCAACAAAAGCGCCGAGAAATATGCACTTTATCGGGAGTAGCGGATGTGGCTTATAGTTTTGCAGTCTGCAAAATTCGAGTGTCCAAGTGTTCTTGTTGAAGAAGAACGTAATCATCAATTTCGTCTATCACGCCCTGCGTTCCGGTCAAATGAAAAGGCTCATAGCCACTTTCGATAAAGGGGAGTATATTAAATTTACGGTCAAGGTCAACAAATTCCACAGGATTCATATTCCGTTCGCGCATATATGCGTGAGCGATTTCGGTTAGCAGATGTGCTACTTGATTTAGTTTCACAATTACGCCTCCGTCCAATGCTCCCAATCCTCACGTTGCTCGGCTTGGAGCATATCGTAAACATATTCCGCGCTTTCGAGATAGAGCAATGAATTTTCATCAAACAAAAGTGCATATGTTTTTGTTTTCATAAACGCTTGTAATGCTTCGGCTATGGTTGCCTCGGATTCTTGCGAAAGTTGAGCTGCTACGTCGGCGGCAAGCGCGTCTATGCAAAGGTGAATTTTACTCATTTCAGTTCGCGCCTTTCCGTCAAAGTTAATAAAGCCGCCGCTTTGTTTGTGCCGAAATAATATTGCTCCGGCAGATTATTTGGTTCTAGCATTTCTATCAACAGGTCGAGTGCGGTATCGCTTAAAATTGCCCCGTTTGAAGCGTTCATAACGGTGCGGATTGAGGTGCGTGTATCATCGTTTGCCGTTGGCCCGGTTACAATGTCATAGTCGTGTTGGCGGTTTCGGTTCATGCGGTTGGCTATGATAAATTTCAGCCATTCGCGGTCGGCAGAAGTGAAGCGTTTTATGTTTAGCGTTTCCATTTCTGCCATGTCAAATTCATAAACGTAAACAAACACGGGCAACGCCGTTCCGTTTCCTATTGAGCGAAGTCGTGTTTCTTCAATTTTACGATTACGATAAGCAAGGTTACGAGCGTGTTCGTAGTGTTCGGATAGATAGAACCCCTGCCCGAAGTCTTTGAACGGCTTGCCTTTGTGTACGTCTATTATTTTGAAGTCATGTGTTGTGCCGTGGTAGAGGGTGAGAGGTTTTGGCATACGGGTCAATCCTGTCTATCCAATTTTGGTCTGATTTTTTTCAGATATTTATTTCAAACAGCAATGCTTGTATTTGATTCTGCTCCCGCATGGGCAAATTTCATTTCTGCCTATTCTGGTTTTGGATGCCACACAAACTGTATTCGATTGTACGCTTTGATACATTTCAAGTAACGTATTCCAAAGTTTACTTTTCTCTCTCAACTTTGATAAAATTTTATCCGATGTTTCATTGTCAATAGGATTTTCAGCTTGTAGCGCACCCCAAAACAGTAAGGAACACATATTCGTCGGTTTTGTTTTCATCTCATCAAGACTGAATCCCTTTCGATTCAGTCTTGATGCTGTCTTTTCTGTAAAACAAAGTGTGTATTTTTTATTCTCATATTCAAAATAGTATCTGCTCGACTCTTTGATGTCAGCCATATTGTCCCTCTTGCGTAACTTCGATTGCGTTTTTCAATTGACGAGCTTTGTTATGTTCATGCGCACCCCAATGCGCGGATTCTTTGAAAAAATGCGGGGCTTCAATTCCCTCAATATTCTTTATCTCTGAAAACTCCAATTCATAACTAAGTCTTGCGTTTCGCATTATCTTGATTGGAATTTTCTTATCTTTAACGAGGATGATGAAGTCTGAATATTCTTTAGGTAAATCACCTTTAGCCTCTGCGCGTCGCTTGCTCCAATACTCAAAAAAAACCTTCCCGAGTATTATGGACTTGGGATTCGGCACATTTTGAATATGAATCCTGTCAGGTAATTTTTCTGCTATCGAATTATCCCCACCCACCTTATAAATATCGGATAACAAATCATAAAATGAATGTATAAACCTCCACTCACTTTCATAACTCCACACGTTATATTTTGCAATTACAGACAGCAAAATTCCCAAGCGTATTTTTTCATTCGAGCCATTGTGATTTCTAAGCAAATCAGTTAAATCCAAAGGTTTTTGGCAATATATAACGGGGTAAAATAATTTTCCATCAGCGAATGATGAAAAATCATACTCTATACAAATACCTTGATTATTATTCGCATAATGGCTCCACATCAGAACATTTGAACCGCTTTCTGCAAAACACTTGACTCGCATTGGCTCGGACATATAAGGCATATAGTGATAGTCATTTTCTACACATTGCCTTTCAAGATAATCAAGGTTCACGCCGCATGATTCATCCATTTCAATCCCAAATTGCACTAATTTATCGCTAAGTTCTTTAAGGTTTTCTTTTTCACTTGCAAAGGAATTTATATGGCTAGATGAATCGTATAAGTCATTAAACAGCTTCGGGTTAGTGGCTGTTATTCTGTTGTTATGCAAATCAGCTAACACAAATTCATTCAAATTATGATAGGAGAACAACGATGCAGGAAGCGGTGCAAGTAATCTTTCAGCACATTCTGCCACATTTTTTGATGAAACAATATAACCGAAAGCACTTTTTTTAGTGCTACTATTTTTCAAATATTCCATTGATGTCATCGTATCCATTGTCTCCAATCCATCTGTGGCACTTGCTCCATTACGTATATGGGTAGACATAGCAAGTGAACGCTCATTTATTAGGTTTCGGAAAGGCCATTTTTCGCAAAACAATGCAGACGATAAGTGTTGACACAAAAAGACAAGAAGCCGTTAATGCTGCGACATAGCCAATATGTGGAGTTAATGGGTCTAATCCAACCGAAACACCAATGAACATAAAGAACAAGGTCACAACAAATAAAACCCAAAGGAGTATCCGTGCAATGTCACCTAACTTACTCGACTTGCGGTGTATGCCGACACAAAAGAAAATAAAATGTAGCACAACGCAAGTGATACCTATTGAAAATGTAATTAAAATTTCTTCATCGCTATATGCCATTGGTCTACTTGAAAATTCATTTCCAAAAAAATATAAAACAAATAGTGACCCTGATATTAAGGCAATGATTTCTGCGCACCAAACTAATGGCAAATATTTCATTCTCATTCTTGTCGCACGTTCATGAGCAATATGGAATTTCGCTTGCTTATCTGCCTCGTACTTTTCTTGTTCCAATTTTGCATTTTCGGCTTGTTGTCGGTTTTTTTCGGCAGTGCGTTCTCGTTCCGTGCGCATTTGCATCTCAATACGTTCTTCAATTTTCCGATTAAGCTCCTCCATTCTCACCCGATAATTTGTATTGGCAAAACGCACAGCCTTTTTGTAATCGCTATGCTCGGTTAAGGGTGTTTCTTGTTGGACAAGATGTTCCTCATTATTCACGCTCAAAGCCGCACACAAATTACCTATGTGTGCGGGTGCATATTCGGGGTCTATGTCTAAAACGCGATTAAAATAATCGCTTGCTTGATTCCACTCGCCATCTTCAAGAAATTGATTCCCACGCTTTAATAAAGATTCTACACCCGGCGCGGCGGAAGCTGTTACTGTGGTGGCAACACCGCTTGCTGTAGCGGATGTATTCTTTTCTGTAACTTTCTTCACTCCGCGAACCAAGTCTTGAATAAACCCAATTTTACTCATGTCCTGCGATTGAAACATAGAAAGTTCATCAGGCAAATCATATGCGTCCATATCTCGGTAGCAGGGAATAATCAGCTTTTCTCGATTCTTTTTCGCCAATGACACAAACCGCGACCATTCGTTTTTCACCCAAACGGCATTAAAATACTCCGGCTTTGTGCCAACAACCAACATGACCTTAGCCGAGTTTAATGCCGCAAATATGTACGGCTCGTATTCCGTGCCGAGTTTGTCCTCAAGCGTTATGCGCGAAAAGAAAACTCGCAAACCTTCTTTTTCCAAATGATAATAAATATCCTGCGCTAATGTACTGTCAACGGTTCTTTTTCCTGTTGCATCGGTTTCCTTGTAACAGATAAAAACATCGTAAGGGGTTTCGTTGTTGGAAACAACAAGGATTCTTTTTTGTATTTCAGAAATTGCTTGGGCTTCTTGTTCATAAAGAGATTGGGTATATCCGTCTGAGCTTTTTTCAATCGCCGCCTTATAGTCCAAGTCAGATAAAATAGACCCCGCTTGAACGCGATGACAAGTAGGAACGCGCTTGTGTGTTTTGGGGTCATCCACATACTCAATGCCGTATTTAGACAGCACAACGCCCCAATGCGCCTCTGCATCATTGGAATCTTCCGCTAAAATACTTTCGTATGCGGCTAATGCTTTATCAAATTCGTTCTGTTGGCGATAATGGTTTGCGCGATTATGCAAATTGGCTTTGCGCTCATCAGAAATACTCGGCAACGTCATTGTGCTACCGCAGGAATCGCAAGTTCCATATGCTTGATTTTCGATAGCTTGAATTTCGCCACCGCACATTTTGCATTTGAGTAAGGTCATATACAATCGCCTCTACTTCCAATAATTTGCCTTGTCTTTATTCAGCTCTTTATGCTTCGCCTCGGTATCATCGTTAAGTTTTTCGATATGCTCTGCTCCTGCGAATAACATGATTACCCGAATGGCGAAAAATGCAAGAATTGCCACATGGATAATTGCATACCAAGTTGAATGAAAAGAGTTTCCAAAACAATCAAAACCAACCGTCACAGCGGAAAAAATCCCGCTAACTACTGCATAAGATGTGGCGGTTATTGGGAAAGCGTGACCCTGTGGCACTTGCGTTACCCTTTTTGAGTACACGGCAAAACTCGTTGCTATCCCAACTATTGCAACCATTGCCGCAATGTATGAAATAACCCATACGGGCGTTATCGGAAGCACAATCCATAACATCGAAACAACAACTACCGCTATCAAAGCGGATATAGCAACCTTTGGCATAATGTTCATCACGCGCCACCCCCTGTTTTTTCGCTACATTCAGGACAAAATCTTGCGCCTATGGGCAATTCTGCCCCACATTTAGTGCATTTTGCAACAAGCGATGCCGCACATTTCATGCAAAATTTTCCTTTATGCGTTTTCTCTCCGCATACAGAGCAAATAATTTCATTTTCTCCCAATGGTTCAATTTTTTCCGAACAAGAAAAACAGAACTTAGCGTTTGGCGGAAGGCTTTCGTTACACTTTGGACATTTTATCGATTCTTGCGGGGTTTGCGGATTGAAAGCACCGCCAATAGCTTGATTCACAACGCCACCAACCATGCCGCCAACACCTTGCATTACGCCAAGTCCAATGCCCAAATTAGCCATGTTGCCGGAGCTTTCATTCCCAGCAACTGCTTCGGCTACGTCAAATCCACGTTCCTGTGCATAGGTATATCCCTCAATTTGGCGTTTTTGCGCAAGTCCTTGTGATTCAATAACCATGCGTTGTGCTTCTGTCTGCTGGTCAATAACGCCCACGTTTTGGCGGAGCTTCGCTTCTGCAACATCAGCGTATTGTCGAAAGTGTAATTCCTTGAATTTACGGTATGCCCCATCTTCTTCCGGCTTGACGATTGTTGTCACAAAGAAGTTCACCAATGACACACCATAATCGTCAAAATCCGGCGTTAGCAACCCATGTAACGTGGCTGACATATCCGTTAGTTTTTGGTCAATCTCAAATATATTTATCGCGTTTTCTTTGATGTAATTCGCCAAGTATGTTTTTGCGCATGTCATCAAAAACATACGGATTTTTTGCACAAGTGAAGCCTGTGTTAATCCCCGTTCCGTTCCTACAATTTTTATGAGCAATCGTCTTGCATCCGAAACACGCAAGCTCATTTCACCACTTGCACCAATTTGTATCGGAAAACCATATGTAGGCTCGACGTATTCAATTTTGCTGTCCGTTCCCCATTTTATTGCCATTTGCTCGATTTTGTTAATAAAATAAACCTCGCAATGAAAAGGCGTTTTGTCGCCTGTTGCGCGGTTGAAAAACTTGTTAATTAGCGGAACATTTTGCGTTTCGAGGGTGTGCCTCCCCGGTTCAAATAAATCCAAAGCCTGACCGTTCATAAAGAACAACGCCTGCTGTGTTTCGTGAACGATTAGCTGAGTGGTGGAGTTGAAATCCTCAATTGGGTGTTTCCAAACGAAGGTGTTATTATCGCCTTCATATTTTATGACATCTGCTATTTTCATGAATGAAACCTCCACGCCATTTATTTTTCATTTTGTGATTTAGCGATTTTTGTTCGACCATCTATTGGCTTTTGCGTACCGTTAGGAATGAGCCATAATTTTGAAAGCCTTATTGCGCCCTCTACTTTTCCTTGCAAGCATAGCGACTGCACTTGTCGCTCCGTTATACCCCATTTTTCCGATGCTTGTAATGGTGTCATCCAGTCCAAATCCATATTTCGCCCCTGCCGATTAAATGCGTTTTTAACTTGTTGCGATAATAACACGCCGAGACGAAGATTACAAGGCAAAAAAATTGTCCGAGCATGATTTCCACCCTTGACAACTCCAAGCGGAGGAAATTATCAAAACGGAATTGATTTACGAATAACAAAACAGGCAGAGCATCCGAGAAAAGATGCCCTGCCTGTTTTGCTATTCTGCATTTCCGTTATCGAGAGTTTTTGCCTTTTGCTGTGCAATCTGATCACGCAACACCTTATGTATAGCGGTCACATCGGGGAAAATAATCTTTGCACCACGTTTGGAAATGGCAAGGACTTCACGGGCATTGGCGATAACATCATGGGCAATTCTGCCGTCAATCTGTATTTCCACGCCGTTTTTATCAACATAAACTTCACGGATATAACTTTCCGTAACAGGGCACATATTTTGGATTAAAAAGGCGGCTTGCTTGCCTAACACTTCACCAAATCGGATAGTGTTGCATTTTTTGTACCGCTCCACCTTTTTATCATGCAACGCCTTGTAATTGGTATAGTTTGATGAAATTGGAACAAGCCACAAAGTCTCGGGAGTTATGCTGTCTTGGAACACAAAGAAACAGGGGCGGTCACGCAAAACGCCGTCAACCACTTCCTTATTATGCATCAAGTATTCATCAGGAAAATCTGCATAATACTGGTCGGAAAGAAAGCAAAACCTACCGCTGTCCATGTCCAAACTCCTATCCATAAAACAAGGCTTCACCGCAAAGGCGAAGCCTTGTTAATAAACATTTTTATCTCGACCACTTATAAGCCGCATACCGAGAAGCGAACAAACATTTTTAATGCCTATAGGCACACAATTAGTATATGCCAAATCAGCGAAAAATGCAAGAGGAAATTTTTTGCGGAAATTTAATATACGCATATTATACTCGTTAAACTTACAAAAAGCCTGACATTATGATAAAATAACGCTATGGCATACGATAATAGATATAGAATGAGAGCGGTTGAATATCGTAAAGAGGGGAACACGATAGAGCAAACGTGCAAA
>Ga0209755_10007011_pt1 | contig 12304 bp, 12 predicted proteins | sample TergutCo191P1_FD_187301 | JGI IMG/M metagenome (GOLD analysis project Ga0209755, IMG submission 187301) | Cornitermes sp. P1 segment gut microbial communities from Petit-Saut dam, French Guiana - Co191P1 (SPAdes) (version 2) | ecosystem: Host-associated > Arthropoda: Insects > Digestive system... | reverse complement strand
CCGGAAGTTGGACTTTACCGCCAGCACTATTCTGCCGTCCCTCTGCGAAGGCACGGCGGACTGCAACATTCGCCTTATTTCCTCGTTTGCGGTGTAGCGGGAAACGACGGAATCAAGCCCCGCTTTCAGGTTTCGTATTTTTTGTTTTATCGCCCGCAGCTCCGGAAGGTCGCGCATGTTGCCTTCCCTGTCCATAACACGGAAAACGGCGGCGGCAAGCTTTTCGCAGTTGGGCATGTCGTCCAGCATTGCCACAAGAGCGGGATGGGACGCGCCAATCCATTTGCGCAGCTCCTCGCCGCGCTCCACAAAAAGGCCAATCGCGCAGGCTTCGTCAAGCTCAAGGGCAATGCCTTCCACTTCAAGCTTGGGAAGCAAGAAGCCGACGGACGGCAGGTATCTGCGCGGGTCGCCGCCAGTCCCCCCCCCTCCCTCCAGTATGCGCGAAACTATTCCCTGCACCGCTTCCTTTGTTTTGGCGACGGCTTCGGGATCGCCGCACGGCGGTTCGGTTTTGATGATTGCCGAGGATTCCTCGCTCATGGAATGGCGGGCAATGCGCTGCTGTATTACGTCGAACTCGAGCAGTTTTAGCGTTTTTTGCGACAAAACGTGCTTCGGCAAAACCGCGTTTTCAGTTTGCATTGTTTTTCCCCGTCATTTCCAGCTCGTCGAAAATCCGCAGGAAGCTTTCGTAGCGGTCTTCGTGGATTACCCCGGCGTGTACGGCTTCCATGATCTTGCATCCGGGTTCGTGGCGGTGCGAACAGGAAAGGCCGTAGGTGCATTTGCCCGCAAGGGGGACAAACTCGCGCATGTTCACGACAAGCTCCTCCTTGCTGATTCCGTCGGGCACGAAGCGGCGCATTCCCGGCGTGTCGATTATCCAGGTGCCGGCGGGGAAGCCGGCCAGCTCGATCATCACGGCAAGGGTTGTCGTGTGGTTGCCCCTGTCGTACTTTTCGTTGATGGCGCCGGTTCTGATGTTGAGCTCCGGCACCAGCGCGTTCAGGAGGCTCGACTTTCCGACTCCCGACTGTCCGGTTAAGACCGAGCGTTTCCCCGCGATGCGTTCCCGCAAAAGGCCAAGCCCCTGCCCCGTTTTTGCCGAAACCTCGACAAGCTCGTAGCCTATACGCCTAAAGTCCTCAAGCCGTTCGTTTGCGTCAAGCACGTCGTCGCCGTCGTCGTCGTCAAGGTCGATTTTGTTGCAAACGATTACGGCGGGAATTCCAGCGACGTCGGCCTGAAGCAAAACCCTGTCGAGAAAGCGCGGGCGGAACGGCGGCGAGCGGCGGGTTGTTATGCAAAGAACCTGATCGACGTTTGCCGCAAACAACTGCGGGCAGTTTCCCTTTTGGTTAAAACGGCTGAAAACGTTTTTGCGGGTTTCCAGCGCGACGATCATGCCGGTGCCAGGCTGTTCCGCATTTGGCTGAATTGTTACGCGGTCTCCCGGGGCGATGGGGTTGTAAAAACCTTCGGCGTTTTTTAGGATCTTTCCCTTCAGGCGACACTCGAGCTTGTCCCCGGTTTCGTCCTGGCGCACGGTAAAAACGTTTCGCGAACCGCACAGCACAGTTCCGCTTGTCATGCTTCCCCCTGCGGGCCTTTTAGAAGTCCAAGCTTGCAGTCAAGGCGCTTTGCCCATAGTTGCCACGAAGCTTCCGGCTCTTCGCAGCCGGTAAGCAGCAGGCGGTTTTGCCCGCCCGCAGCTTCGCCTTCCGTGCGCCGCCCTTCCAACGCAAGCAGGGTTTCCACGCGCTGTGATATTCCCTGCACCGATTCAAACACGGCGATGTCCGGAGAAGCTTCCCTGCGAAAGTCTTCCAGCAAAAACAAAAAGTGCGTGCAGCCAAGCACCAAAGCGTCGGCCCCGGTTTCGCGCAGGCGATCCAGATAGTTTCGCACCGTCTGCGTTTTTTTCTCTTCGGTGGCAAGGTCGAGCCCGCTTTCAATGAACTTTACAAGTTCCGGCGCGGCAATGCCTACGATTTCGCAGCCGCCGTTTTTGGAGCCGAGTTCCCGTATGTAGCTTTCCCTTACGGTAAGCTCCGTGCCGAGCACTCCGATCTTTCCCGTCTTCGACGCAAGCGCCGCCGGTTTTACCGCCGGCACCGTCCCCACGAATTGCAGATCGGGGAAGCTTTCCCTTAAGCTTGGCAGCGCGGCAATCGAGGCGGAGTTGCAGGCCAGCACGATTATGCCGGGGTCGAGCTCAAGCTTAACGTTGTTCACAATTTCGGCCAGTATCGCGCAGAGCTCTTCGCGGCCGCGGGTGCCGTAGGGAAAGTTTTGGCGGTCGGCAAGGTAGTCCACGCTTTGGCCCGGGTTCCTTTGGCGAAAGTGGCGGAAGTAGGGAATGCCGCCGATGCCGGAATCCAGAAAAAGCACACGCCTGTTTTCGCTTTGGTTTGCCATGAAATAAAATCAATCGAACAAATTATCGAAGGCGGACTTTGCCGCCTTTGCTTTTTCCATTTCGCCTTTTTGCCCCGCCGTTTCGTCTCTGAACTTTGGGTTTAGGGAAAACCAGTCGCAGAAGTTGGCGCGCTCTTTGTCCGCCACCATCTCCGCGTTTGCCTCGGAACAGTCCGCCCTTGAGCCCGGCAGATAAAACCGGCAGTTTCGGCAGGAACGAAGATCCTTCCTGCAAACGGCGCAGGGAAGCGAACGCCCAAAAGGCTCCTTCTCGACTACAGGAGCACCGCAATACCAGCACATGCTTCATAATAACCGGCTTCGTTACGTTTGACAAGGCGACGCGGGGCACTTTGGGGTGTTTGACCGCATGGGTTTTTCAGTGGGAAAATTGAGGCCTGCGTCACAGGGCGACGAAGATGTCTTAAATGCGTTTGCCGTGCACGAAGTTAAGCCTCACCTGCGCGGAACCAGCCGCGAAAGGTAATCCGAAAGCTTGCCCCCGTACTCGGCGTTGATTCTTTCCTCTGCGGCCAGGAAGGCGCGGGCCTCGGCTTCTGGGTGGGTTCTGTGGCCTTCGCGCAGGGTTAAGTGGTATGGTAGCAAAACGGCTCCCGTTCCGGTGTCGATAAGGTTTGCGCTCAGCTCCATTCGCAAAAACAGCACGGGGGCTCCGGGCGTGTCGAGCGGCTCAACGCTTATGTCCACTTCAAGCATGTAGCGCGGGTTGCTTCCGCCGGTTCTGAAACCAAGCTCGGAAAAGGCTCCGGCAAAAGCTCCGCGAATTCTTCCGGCCCTGTCGTTTCTTACGTTTATGCCTATCCGGATTGCCCCGGCTATTTCCCGCGCCTCGTGCCGAAAGCCGTCGCCGCTGGAAAGCCCCCTCGCGTATCCCGGCGCGCCCAGAACCGAAAGCACTTCGCCATAGCGGGCGTTCATGTCGGCAAACACGGACGCAAGCCGGTAGCGGGCAAGACCCTCGAAGGTGTTTCTTTCCGTTGCGGGCATGTTAGTAAGATTGCCAATTATTTCCAGGTTTGCCCTTATTCTTCCTGCGTATATTTGGGTGGCCCTTGGCTTGTTCAGAACCGCCAGCGCAAAACTTGTGCCTCTGCCGTCTTGCCAGAAGTCGCCAATCTCGGCGCCTATTAGGTTGTCCATGCCGGCGCGCCTTTCGAAGTAGGTTTCGATTTGGATTCGCTCGCCCCAGCTTGCGGCGGTTCCGCTTCCTATTACTTCCCAGTACAGGTCGGTTGTCCGTTCGTCAAAATGTATGTCCTGGCCGAATATTGCAACGAGCCGCCCAAGGGCATCCCTTTCGGCGGCATTACGTGAGCCGCCGCTGCCCACCGCGGTTAAGTGCGTAAGGCTGCTAAACCTTATGTGGGGGCCGCCGCGCACCCACTCCGGCTGGATCGGGCTTGGCGAGGCGGAAACGGCCGTGCCGGCTACGGACATCAGCACAAGGCACAGGCACGGCAGGCCGGTTTTCAACATGGAAAAAAACCTAACGGGAAACATGCGTATCTCCTAAAACAAACAGGATGGGGTCGCCCCCATCCTGCCGACTGTTAATCGTAGTCTCTGACAACGATGGGCTCGCCGTTGATTCGGGCCAGATTCCTGTCCATGTCGGCCAAGTACACCCTTGCGGATGCCGCGCCCGGAACCAGCCTTGCGGCGGACTCGGAAGCGGACGCGATTTCCGCGGCAATGTTATCCCTGGAAAGCATGACAACCACCCATGAAGTGTTGCCGCGCAAAGACTCGTCAAGGATGGAAGCGCCTACGAGCCTGCCTTGGGCAACCGTTCTTTGGACTTCGGCTTGGTACTCAAGCATTGTCTGGGTGTCCATGTCGGCGCCGGCCCCGTGGTCCGTCATTTGCCATTCGACAAAGCTGTTGAGCTGGCGGGTAAGCTCCGCCCTGGCTCTGGTTTCCGCGACGGTTCTCGATCTGGCCGGATTTGCCATTGTTGCCGTTCCGACACCCACCAAAAAGCCGTGCATTGCGGCATCCCTTCGCGCCGTCCGAATAAATTCGGGAATGTCGTCGGGCGGTGCGCCGGCGGGTGCCGACCCGCAGGCCGTGAAAACAAAACCCATCGCTCCAACCAAGGCAACCAGTGCAAATGTCTTTTTCATGATAAAACTCCTTTAACAATATTCTGCCTCCATACGGGGACAGTTTTAGTTGCGCGATTACGCATTGCGTTTACCGGGCAGGCTCACATCCTCTCGGAGGCCGTGCCTACCACCTGCGCCGTTGCGGTGTCCAATGCCCTTAAACGCAGTCGGCGAAGATCGCCGGCACCGTCCACGCCGCCGGTTATGACCACGCTTGCCCCGGCGAACTGGCCTATCCTTGCTGCGGTGCTGTCGTCAACCTCGAAACCGAGTCCAAGCTGTTGTTCGGCGCGTATTCTGTCAAGCTCGGACCTGTCCACTATCACAAAACCGCCTCCCAATAAAAGATGCTCAAGCTCGCCGGTAATGAATTCCGTGGTGGCCCTGTCCTCTGCCGACACATAAACGATTGCAATTCTGGATCTGGCGGTAAAGTGTCTTGAAACATCTTCCGCGGCTCTTTCCAATGCGCCTGCAACACCCATGGCTGCGGGCCTGACTGCGGTGCCATCGAGTGATACAATTCTTCCGGTTGCGGAATAAAGAAAGCTATGTGGACGTGCTGTAGTCGTTCGCCTGACAAAAGTCCAGGATATATCCATTATGTCGATATTGCCGCGATGATCTTGCATTGCGGCTTCCATCAAAGCGCCATGGGCAGTTTGGTTAATCCGCATGATATTTTGCGTAATTATGTTAGCAACAGCAGGCTGAACGCCGGAAACTCCACCGACTACGTGGGTAGCCGATTCAAAGTCTGCCCGAATAACTCCAAGAATGTTCGCACTTGGAATTCCGTTTATGGGCCTGTACGGATCCGTTGTCGTTGGTGGATTCGCGCTGCTTGCACAAGATGCAAACGCCACCATAAGCAAAACCAGAGCCGCCATTAAACCAATCTTCTTCATAAAACCTCCATTGCGTTGCCCCTACAAAGAGGTGTTCCTCAATGTGGGAAATATATATACAGACCGAAAACGGCCCTGTATTCCTCAAAAGCCTACGGTTGTACCGCTTTCGGCCCCAAACGGTTATTGAGCCAATTTTTCATAAAATACTCCAGTTTTTGCAAAATTCCCATAGCCATAACACGGCTGTGAGATCATCATTTAATAGCAGTTTAACATGCTATATGGGAATTGTAAAGGGGTTTACTCCCCACCAGCATGTAAATTGGCGAAAAAAAATGGCGGTATGGCAGGTAATCGATGACTTTTCAGGCGGTTTTCATCACCAATTTGAAGAACCTGCGCAAAGACCGTAAAATATCACAATTAAAGCTTGCCGAATTGTGCGAATCTTCCCAGCGATATATCGCCGAGATTGAAGTCGGCAAGAAATTCCCTTCGCCCACAATGATTGAGCGGATAGCCGCCGCCCTGAACATCGAATCGTATTACCTGTTTCAAAACAGGGCGGAAGACGGGCGGGCGCTTACCCCCTTGCAGCGCCAGGAGCTTGCGGACAAGCTGCACGAGGCCGCTTCCAAAATCGTAAGCCAGTATTGAGATTCATTGGCAAGGCCGGTGAAGCGAAATCAGCTTTGGCCCTATTCCCGTATCTGCCCCGAACCGCTTACAAGGTATTTGATGGTGGTAAGGGCTTCCAGCCCCATCGGGCCTCGGACGTGGAACTTCTGCGTGCTTATCCCAAGCTCCGCGCCGAAGCCGAACACGCCGCCGTCGGTAAAACGGGTGGACGCGTTGACGTAAACGCAGGCGGCATCAACCCCCGCGCGGAACTTTTGCGCCGAACTTAAGTCTTGGGTAAGAATCGCCTCGGAGTGTTTTGTTCCGTAGCGGTTGATGTGGGCGATGGCCTCGTCGCAGGAGCCTACGGTTTTTATCGCAAGGATGTTGTCAAGGAATTCGGTTGTCCAGTCGTCTTCGCTTGCGTCTTTGACAACGCAGGCAACGCCGGGGGAAGCTTCGCTTTCGATGGCAGTCTTGGCTTCCGGGTCGCAACGCAGCTCGGCCTTGCCTGCGAGCTTGGCGGCAAGGGCGGGCATCAAAGCCGCAAGCGCGTCGCGGTGTACCAAAACGGTTTCCACGGCGTTGCAGACCCCGGGCCTTTGCAGCTTGGCGTTCGCGATTATTTCCGCCGCGTTTTCCGGGCAGGCGCCTGGCTCCACGTAAATGTGGCAATTTCCTTCGCCGGTTTCTATTACGGGGATTCGGGCGTTTTCCACCACGCGCTTAATCAGCTCGCCGCCGCCGCGTGGAAGCACCACGTCGATCCATCCGCGCGCCGTGAGGATTTCGTCCACGTCTTTTCTGCTGCCTGGGTTTGCGGGGTCGAGCTTTGCGGCGTCCGCCAGAGCTACGGCCTCGGCGATTCCGCCGCCGGCTTCAAGCCCCGACTTTATGCTTGCCACAAGCGCCCTGTTCGATTCAAGCGCGGAAGAGGAACCCCGCAGCAGGATGGCGCAGCCGGCTTTGTACGCGAGCGCGGCGCAGTCAACGGTAACGTTTGGCCGCGATTCGTAGATGATTGCCGCAACGCCAAGCGGCACGGAAACCTGCTCCACCAGAAGCCCGTTTGGCAAGGTCCATCCGGCGCGGACCGTGCCGACGGGGTCTTTTTGCCGAATCACGATTTCGACCCCTTCGATAATGCCGTCGATACGTTTGTCGTTTAGCGAAAGCCTGTCCACAAGACTTTCCTTCATGCCGCCGTCGCGGGCCTTTGCCACGTCGCGGGCGTTGGCTTCCAGTATTAGCGCCCTGTCCCTGTCGATGGCCGCCGCCGCCGCCGCAAGCGCGCCGTTCTTTGCCGCCGCGTTTTCCGTGGCCAGCTTTGCCTGCGCCCGTTTCAGCGAAACAAAAATGTCCTGCAATGAATTCATGCGACCATTATAGCAGGGAAGCCGGATTTGTGAAATGTCCGCCGGGTAGCCCAAGCCTTAAAGTTCAATTGAAAGGCCGCTTGACATTGTTTCGCAAAATCGGGTAACCTGAAAAGGAAGGGGTTTTAATGGAAAAGCGACTTGTGCATCCTGCTGGTGTTTTGGGAGTGTCGGTAGCGCATAGATTGATGTTGTGGTCTGGCGTCATGCGGCGATTTCTTTTGTATGTGTTCAATAAGAAGTACGTCAGCGAAAGTGTTTCGAAATGTGAGGGGGAGTGTTTGCGATGCGGCGCGTGTTGCAGGCTTTTCGTAAAAGAGTGCCCGTATTTGACGTTTGGGGAAGACGGAAAGTCGTCGTGTACGAAATACAACACCGTAAGAATGCCCAACTGCGTAATTTTCCCAATCGACAGCAGGGACATAAGGGAACGGGACATTGTTTCAAAAACCCCATGCGGTTACAGCTTCAGGGCCGGCTAGAAAATCGCTGGTTCCGGACAAAAGTTCTGCGTGATTGGATTTGTCTCTGATTTGAGAGATAAGTTGCCAATACCATCAAACCGTTTCTTGTTCAGGACAAAACTTGGGCGCGGCGAAATTCGCAAAGAAGGGCATGGACTGGCCTGAAACGGAAGCTTCAAGCCAGTGAGCCAACATCGTTATATGGAAAAGCGTGTTTCCTGCCCTTCGCAGGTTGCAACGTAGTCGCCACGAAAACCGGAAACGCTGATCTCGCCATCGGCGTTTGCCGCAAGCCGCAGCTCGCCCGACCACCAATCGCCTTTGATTCTTCGATGCAGAGCTTGGTAGGCCGGCTTGGGTTCGCTGTTTTTGTCCAGCAGGCCGGAGGGGGCTCCAAGCCACAACCCGTCCATGAAGCTCCACCAGGTGACGGCTTCGACCAACGGATGCGCGAACAGCGACTCGTAAAACATCGCCGCTTCTTCCGCCTGCCGAGCTTCGCCCTGCGCGTGGGAAGGCCAGGAGTCCACCTGAAAGTCGTTCAGGTCAACGATTTCGGGCGGCATGATGTCGCCGGAAACGAGCGAAACTTCCGTGAAGTGCAGAGGCAGGCCAAAGCGGGAAAAGCGTGTCAAAATCTCTTCGGTTTTTTCGATGCCCCAGTAGCCCTGGTGCATGTGCGACTGTATGCCGATCACCTTGATGGGGACTCCGGCTTCCAGCAGGCCCTCGATAAGAATGTCGTAGGCAACCGACGTTTCAAAATCGTTTATCAACAACGTTGCGGTGGAGCTTGAGCTGCGGGCCTCGGCAAAGAGATCGCGAATCAGCTTGATGCGTCCGCGCGCCTTGCAGATTCTGGTAATGCCGTTGTCATATTTGTCAAACACGGGCATGATGACCGCTTCGTTGATAACGTCCCACATGTCGATAAGCCCTTTGAAGGCGGTTACGTCCCGACGTATTCGCGCAAGCTGCGTTTGGAAAATTTCGTCGTCGGACATGTTTAGCAGCCACGGCGCGCAAACCGTGTGCCAGCACAGGGGATGCCCTTTCAGAATCATGCCGCGATCTTTAAGCCACCGCGCCGCGTTTTCCGTGCGGGCCTGATCCGGCTTTCCCTGTTCTGCTTCGTAGCGCCCCCAGTAAAACGGCAGCGTTACCGAATTGAACAAATCCGCCATGTAGCCAAACCGCTTTTCGGCTTCCGCCGCTGCGGCCGGTTCCATTTCCTTGTTTACGTAAGGCAGTGTGCTGAATTCGGCACAGCCAAACAGAAAGCCGTGCCGCACCTGTTTGACGGTTACGGGTTTGTTACCGCCGGCAGCGCCCGCGACTTTTACGGTTCGCGTGCCTCTGCGATGGGCGAATCGGTCGTTGGTTGTTTGCATTGCGTGCTCCTTACATGCGTGGTTCGCTTGGGTTGTGGTTCTTCCCACTTTTACGCCCCTTTTGTTTACGTCCCCCTACTTGAGCATATTCTGCCCGCCGGTAACCGGAATGGCCTGGCCCGTTTCGTATTCCTGCTCAACGCAGTAAAGTATGGCCCGCGCCACGTCCGTGGGAGTGCAGCCCCGGCCCATGGGAACCTTGGACTCGTAAAACTTTTTCACCTCGGCCACGGTTTTCGCGCCGGGAACTTTTCCCGTGTTCAGGTACTGTACAAAAAGCCCGTTGTCGGGATCCGACCAAAGCGGCCCTTCAAAAAAGTTGCCCGGACAGATTGCGTTCACCTTTATGCAGTCCCCAACCAGCTCCTTGGCAAACGACTGCACCAACCCAATTCCGCCAAACTTGCTGCCGGCATAGGCAAAATTTTTGTTGGAGCCTTCAAGCCCGGACTTCGAGTTGATCTCGATTATGTCAAACGTCCGCTCGGGATGCGCCGCCTTCTGGAGCTTCATGGCGGCGGCGGCATATTTGGCGCAGAGGAAAAAGGCGGTGTAGTTCACCTTTGTTACCAGCTCGAACGTCTCAAGCGTCATTTCGTCCAGGCCGCCGGCCTTCAGAATACCCGCATTCGAGATGAAAATATCCAGCCGACCAAAACGCTCCATGGTTTGCTCGACCATGTTTTTGACCTGGGCTTCATCCGTGACGTTTACGGCGCAGGCCCAGCCGCCTAAGCTTTCGGCGGTTTCCTGGGCAAGCCGGTAATTGAGATCGGCGACAACGATGTTTGCACCTTCTCCGGCAAGGCATCGAGCAATCCCCTCGCCAAACCCCTGCGCCGCACCGGTTACGATAACCGTCTTATCCTGCAATCGTTTCATCGATTTACACCTTTACCACATCGGCTATCGCCGCAGCGTTTTCAAGCAAATACTTTTCGCAACTTGGACTCCACAGCCCGCCGCTATCCTCGGCCAGTTGGGCAAGCTTCGCAAAAAGGGGATTGGCCTCACCAAGCTTCGCAAAGTCGGAAATGGCGGTAAGCGGCATCGAGATATGGTTATAGATCAGCTTCTTGCCGCCTGGAATGTTTGGCAGGTTGAGGGTGGTATTGATTGCCGCGTCCAGACCGCCAACATGGGTAACCATGGCAGAAGGGTCGATTTTGCCGGCCGCCATCAAGCCCAAACTCTCGATTAGGTCGGAAGTGTTGCCCCCGCTGTTTCCGGCTATGTGGGTTGCGTTGTAGTGCACCGAGTAAAAATTCATCTTGGCAGAAAAGTCGGTATTGGTTGGCCCGGCGAAAAAGTTAAGACAGCCGTCATAGGCAAGAATCGAATCGCCCTGTTCAACCAGCGGCGCGACAGGCGCATAAACAAAAACGTCGTTGTAGCCGCCCCCCCCCGAAAGCTCCATCAGCTTGGCGACGTCAGGCGACTTGCAGTAAACAAGCTCCACGCCGTTTTGGGCGGCTTCCTTGGGCGGATACAGCTTGGCGGCCCTGGCAAGCCTGTCGTCGTCAATGTCCGTAACAACCAAGAGCGAGGGGCGGCGGTCGCAATGAATCGCGTAATCGATGGCTCCCAACCCCATAGGCCCGGCTCCGGCAAACAGCGCCATCTTGCCGCCCTGCACAATGCCCATCTCGTGAACATAGCTGCCGGGCTTGGTATGATAATTAACGTTAAAACCGCCAACAATGCAGCTCATCGGTTCGGCCAGCGAACCGTGGTAAAAAGCTTCGCCGTTATAGGGCAGCAGACAGCCACGCTCCATAACCGCCGCCGGAATCACAATGTAAGTCGCGCTTCCGCCAATGTACCGAAAGCTGTAACCCGGCGCGGCGTGTACGTTTTCCGGAAGGTTCAGCGCCGGCTGAATCGAGAACTTGTCGCCGGCCTTGAACTGTCCGCTCCACTTCGGCCCAACCTCGACAAGCTCGCCGCAGAACTCGTGCCCGATGATGACCGGGTTTTGCGCCACGTCGTTTGGGACGCGCTTGTGGTCTGCGCCCTGCTTTGCGGCTTTGTAGGACGACATACAAATCGCATCGGAAACAATCCTTGCGAGTATTTCGTCATCGCCGATGGCCGGAAGCTCGAAGGTTTCCAGGCGCAGGTCGTTCTGCCCGTAAAGGCGAACAGCGGTGGTTTTCATATTCCCTCCATCTCTCTACGGATTTTCTCGATGTTTGTGAAGTTCATCTTCGTCCTGTGCCCGGGGAGGGGGAGTATCTTCTCGTGTATCGCATCCAGTACCCATCCGGGTTGCGGATAGTAGTATTCCTCAAGCTCGGGGCAAGGGCAGACGACGTTCGGCGCGGCAACCACTACGGGCGGGCCGTCCAGATAGTCAAAGCACAGCTCGGTAATGTTTCGCGCAAAGTCATTAACATGGGCCCCGCGTTCGCAGGCATCGCTCACAAGAACCACGCGCCCCGTTTTCTTGACCGACTCGACAACCTTCCCGTAATTGAAGGGCACAAGACTGCGGGCGTCAATTACCTCCGCGTTCATGCCGAACTTTTCGCCAAGCTGCTTGGCGGCCTCAAGAGCCACGTAAAGGGAAGCGCCCACGGTCAGGATGGTTATGTCATCGCCACGGCGTTTTATGTCCGGCTCGCCTATGGGAATTTCATAGTACCCTTCGGGAACGCCGCCTTCGTGGAAAAGCTCGCCCGTGTCGTAGAGCTTCTGCGACTCGAAAAAGACCACCGGGTCGGAGCCGGCAAGGGCGGCGTTCATCAGCCCTTTTGCGTCGTAGGGCGTGGCGGGGAAAACAACTTTCAGCCCGGGGATGTGCGCGGTTAGGGAAGTCCAGTCCTGCGCGTGCTGGGCTCCGTATTTGGAACCTACCGAAACGCGCAGCACCACCGGCATGGTTAACGCCCCCGCGCTCATGGCCTGCCATTTTGAAAGCTGGTTGAACACTTCGTCCCCGGCGCGGCCAAGGAAATCGCAGTACATAAGCTCCGGCAGCGCGCGGCCGCCGCATAAGCCGTATCCCACGGCGGCGGCAACAATCGTTCCCTCCGAAATGGGACTGTTGAAAAAACG
>Ga0209755_10007010_pt1 | contig 12304 bp, 9 predicted proteins | sample TergutCo191P1_FD_187301 | JGI IMG/M metagenome (GOLD analysis project Ga0209755, IMG submission 187301) | Cornitermes sp. P1 segment gut microbial communities from Petit-Saut dam, French Guiana - Co191P1 (SPAdes) (version 2) | ecosystem: Host-associated > Arthropoda: Insects > Digestive system >... | reverse complement strand
TCAGCGACGAGGAATTCCTGTTCATGGGGACATCGCGCGGGGTTGTCAAGAAGGTTAAGACGTCGGAGTTCGCCAACGCCAAAACCCGGGGCATTATCGCGATTAACCTTGACGACGGCGACAAGCTGGTAAGCGCGCTTCTGACCAAGGGAAGCGACGAGGTCGTGCTTATTTCCAGGCGAGGCCAGGCCCTGCGTACCCACGAGGACAACGTACGGGCGATGGGTCGATCCTCTCGCGGGGTCGCCGGCATGAAGCTTTCCGAGGGCGACGAGCTTGCCGGGATGCTTCGGGTCGATGACGGCAAGGGTGCCGACGGCGGGGATCGCGCCCCCGAGAAAGTCGAAAAGATGCTCATACTTTCGGAATTCGGCTACGGGAAGCGGGTCGAGTTCGACGAATTTTCGGCGCACGGTCGCGGCACCGGCGGGCAGAGGATTTACACGGTCGGCGAGAAAACCGGCGAGCTTATCGGTTGCGTAAGCGTGCTGGAGGACGAGGACATCATGTGCATCACCAGCCAGGGTAAGTCGATTAAGCTGAAGGTAAGCGAGATTCGCGTCATGGGCCGCGCGGCGCAGGGCGTAAGGATACTCAGCATCGACAAGCCGGACTTTGTTATCGGGCTTGACAGAATCGTGAAGGAAGACCAGGGGGAGGGGGAGTGACATGAAAAAGCTGACGGTATTGCTGTTACCATTGGCCTTGCTGGCGATGTCCTGCGGAACGAACGGCACGGCGGCAAACGTGCCAGCGGCACAGGTCGCGGTTGGTGACGGGGATTTTTCCGATGTCATGGACAGGTACTGGATACTTTCGGAAATAAGGACCGCCTACGAAACCGTAACCCTGGATCGTGACAATCATGCCGCGCTGGGCTTTGGCGACATTTTCACCCTGCGCTTCGAGGGCGGTATGGTATTCGGAACGGCCATGCCAAATACATATCGCGGGCCGTACACCCTGGGGGAAAATCAGTCTCTAACCTTTGGCCTAATGGCTACAACCATGATGGCTGCCTTTATGGAACCAGAAGAGCTTACCGAGCATCAGTTCTTTGTCCACCTTGGCAATGTAGTCAAGTGGGGCCTTGCAGATGGAAACCTGGAACTATACACACTGGACCAATACAACGAGGAAGTGGTTCTGCTTTTCGTCCCGCTGGGGAACGACTGAATTTGAGCTATTTAGGGAACCGCCGAGTTATTCAGCGGTTCCCTAATTTGCCTTGAAGTTATACACCGGTTTAACAATGTCCAACACCTTGGCGGTGGGGCCAATATTGGCAATAATGTCGTCCATGTTTTTGTAGGCGAAAGGGCTTTCGTCCAATGTTTTCTTGTTAACGCTGCTTGAGTAAATCCCCTGCATCGATTTTTGGTAATCCTCCATTTTCACCGTGGAAAAAGCCTTGGTGCGACTCATAAGCCTGCCCGCTCCGTGCGGTGCCGAATAGTTCCAGTCAGGGTTTCCCAAGCCTTCGCAGACAATACTGCCGTCCCGCATGTTTATCGGTATTATCAGTTTTTCACCCCGACGCGCCGAGACCGCGCCCTTGCGAAGGATCATCTGATCGGTATCAATGTAATTGTGAATTGTCGAAAATCGTTCGCGACAAGCCTCCTCGGGAATGCCCAACCCTTGCACTATAACGTCCATCATCGCTTTTCGGTTGAGCAGGGCGAATTGCTGGGTTATGTTCATGTCGTTGAGATAATCGTCGAAAAGCCCACCAGAAGCATAGGCCAGATCCTTGGGAACATCGTCGCCCGTCTTTTTTTCCAGTTGTCGCCAGGCTTCCGCCTGATAGTACTCGGCAATCTCCTTTCCCATGTGCCGGCTACCTGAATGGATCACGATGTAGAGGTTCCCTTTCCCGTCGCGGTTGGCCTCGACAAAATGGTTGCCACCACCCAATGTCCCGATACTTTTTTTTGCCCGGTCCGTATTGATTGCCCTGCAGCGGAGTTTTCCAAGGTCTATTTGTTCCGCATATTCGTGTTCGGTTTTTCTGACATTCATGCCACTGGGAATTTGCCTGTAAACAAGTGCGTCCAGCCTCACGGGGTCGAAGTCTTTTGAGGCCCGACTTTCCCCATCGATAATCAGCGTTTCCATACCGCAGCCAATGTCAACGCCGACAAGGTTGGGAACTATCTTGTCCTTTATCGTCATGGTCGTGCCAATGGTACAGCCCACCCCGGCATGAACATCGGGCATAAGCCGAATAACGCTGCCCTTGGTAAAAGCCTGATCGCACAGCCTTTCGATCTGTTCACGCGATTTGTCGTCCAGCGTGTCGGTGAAAACCTTGGCCGTATTGTGCTTTCCCGCAATTTCGATCATTTTCGTCCCCCCGTAGCCCAGATTAATGGAGTTTTGAAAAAAGCTCAACTATAATTGAAGCATGAAATATGCCATTGCCATGCTGTTTTTTTGCGCGATTCTGGTTCCTATGCCCGCCTCTGCGGAGGAACTGGATGCGGGTTTGGACAAGGAAACTCCGGTTACTCAACTTGATACCCTCGTTGAGGTCGATTCGCCGAGTATAGGCACGGAGGCCGCTGCCACGGACATCGCCACTGAAGCAGGCGAACACGAACTGGGTTTTATCGCCAGGTTGGGCATCACCCTGGCGATAGTCGCCGGGCAAGCCTTGCTTATCTGGCTTATCTGGGCGAAATTCTTCAAGTTTCTGTCCAACAAAATTATCAAATCGTGCAAGGGTAGGATTAAGCCTTTTAGCATACACAAACTCAAGCTCCTTAACCCCAGCCAGGTTGTCAACATCATTCGAATCGGCCTTAATGCGCTTAAGTACCTTATAACAGCCCTGCAGCTTTACATCACCCTGCCTATAATCTTTAGCATGTTTTCCGCCACAAGGCATATTGCCACCAGACTTTTTGGTTATATCCTTAACCCCTTGCGTAACATTCTTTTCAGCGCGATTGAGTACACCCCCAATCTTATCACGATAGTTATCATTGTCACTGTCACCCGCTACGTTATTAAAGGCTTGAAATTCTTCGCTATCCAAATAGAACACGGCAAGTTGGTAATTCCTAATTTTTACGCGGATTGGGCAAAACCGACATATAAGATTTTACAGGTATTGCTATGGGCTTTTACCGTGGCAATAGCGTATCCGCATATTCCCGGTTCGGACTCCAGGGTATTCCAAGGAGTTTCGGTTTTTGTCGGCATCATTTTTTCCCTTGGGTCCTCCAGCGCGATCGGGAACTTGGTGGCAGGCTTGGTTGTGACCTACATGCGTCCCTTTAAAATTGGCGACCGAATTAAGATTAACGATACTGTCGGTTTTGTCGTGGAAAAGCACATGATGGTGGTACGCATACGAACCCATAAGAACGAGTATGTCACCTTTCCCAACATGCTGCTCCTTAATTCCAGCGTCACCAACTACAACACATCGTCCGACGAAAACGCCGAGGGGCTGATTATCCACACGGAAGTGACCCTTGGTTACGCGACACCATGGCAGACCATTCATGAAATTTTGATAAAAGCGGCCCTTGCGACAAATTACGTACAGAAAAAGCCCATGCCGTTTGTCCTACAAACAGGTTTCGACGATTTTTACGCGCGGTATCAGATCAACTGTTACACGAAGGAAATAGACAAGGTTCCACATGTTTACACGTTGCTTAACGAAAACATCCAGAGCGCGTTTCAAGAGGCGGGTATCGACATGACCAGTGCCCACCAGTACAAGGTTGAATCGTCAAGTGAATCGCCGAAAGACCTTATAAAGACGATCCAAACCCCTACCGTAGATACCGCTTAAGGATTTCCATCATAACCGCGAAATCCAGAGGCTTGCCCATGTGGCCATTCATACCGGAGTCATAGCATTTGTCAACATCCTCCCGGAAAACATTGGCCGTCATTGCCACTATGGGAACATCCTTGGCCCAGGGCCGTTCCAACGCGCGAATCAGCCGCGTGGCATCGTAGCCGTCTAAGATAGGCATGTTCACGTCCATAAAGATAATGTCATACTTCTCTGGCGATGCCTCGAACATCCTAAATGCCTCGATACCGTTTTCGGCGCAGTCAATGGTCAAGTGGGTCGGCTCCAGCATAGTGGTGATAATTTCCTGGTTAATATCCACGTCCTCCACCAACAGCAGTCGCTTGCCCGAAAAATCCGCGTCAATACCATCGGTTCTGGACATAGCGGCATAGGGTTTCTCATCCTCCATGCCTTCGGTTTCCATTGGCAGCGCAACGCGGACAGTAAAGCTAAAGGTCGCGCCCTTGCCCAGGCTCGATTCAACCCATATCCGTCCGCCCATCAGTTCCACGATATGCCTTGAGATGGCAAGCCCCAAACCCGTGCCACCAAACTCGCGAGTGGTGTTGATCTCCGCCTGGGTAAAAGACGTGAACAGTCGCTTTTGCTGCTCGGGGCTAATACCTATTCCCTTGTCGATTATGTCGAACCGCAATGTGCAACTGTCATTATCATCCGACTGGGACATTATCCGCGCCTCAATCCGAATCTCACCATCCTTCGGGGTGAACTTTATGGCGTTGGAGAGCAGGTTGGTTAAAACCTGGGTCAGACGCTGATCGTCGCCGATCATCACGGGCGGAATGTCCTTGTCAACTTCCATCGAAAACAGTTGGCGTTTCTCTTCCAAAAGGAAGTTGTTCACCGTCATCACTTTTTGGAGGGTATGATCCAGATTGAAGGGCTCATGCACAAGGGACAGCTTTCCAGCCTCGATCTTGGACATGTCCAGCACATCATTGATTATCCCCAGCAAATGGTTGGAAGCCACCTCTATTTTTTCGAAGGCGTAATCCTTGCGCTTAATATCCCCGGTACCCTTGCCGATGGTGCTCATCCCTATGATGGCGTTCATGGGCGTGCGTATCTCATGTGACATAGTGGCCAGGAAGTTGCTTTTGGCGCGACTGGCCGACTGGGAATCCTTTAGAGCCACCCCAAGCCTGGTCGCCGTGACATGGAGGTTCTTGTTCATTTGTTCCTTGTCCCGCGCCGTCGCAATCAAATCCGCGTTGACGGAGTTAAGGTTCTCGCGCATAGACTGGATGGTACGGGCCAACTCGCCGATCTCGTCGTGGCGCTCAAGGCCGAACAGCACCGTTTCCACGGTCGTGCCAGCTCTCGAGGCGCTTTGGGTCAGTTTGAACAGGGGGAGGAATGCCGTATGCCGAACCAGCAGAATGCCGATTAGTATGGACAAGCCCAGCACCCCAAAAACACTGATGAACAGGGGCAGATAACGCCCCACGAAGATGCCGGTGTGGTTCGAAAGCACCACCACCGACCAATCCGTCCCAATGATGGGCGAAATACTGCCGTAACGGTATATGCCCGCAGCCAGAGGGATGACCTCGCAAGCGACTATGCCGAGCGGAAAAACACCCCCGTAAAGACGTTCCACATGGCATTCGATGCGCTCGAGCAGGATGGGATTGCTGACAGCTTCCGGCAGGGATGGAAAGATCGGAAGCCCATTTTCGTGAACAGCCAAAAGCAGGGCACTGTCCGCGCGGACAGCGCCGTTCCTGTCAATGATGTAGCCCCGTTTGATGCTCACGTCAAAAGTTCCAAATGCGGCATCAAAGACACCGTCAAAGGGCGTGCCGACGGTAACAACCCCCACGAAACGGCCCTGGTAATACATCCTGCTGTTGGACCATATATAGAGATCCCAGTGGCCATCCACCGGCCTGGTGCGTTGCACGTTTAGGATAAACGGCATTTCGGCATCCCTGGTATCGAAAAACCACTGGCTTACCGCACCGCCGTAAAGACGCCCCCAAGGCGCGAATTCCTCTAGGGTGAGACCGACATCGAAATCGTAGCCCTGCAGGGTTTCATAGACCGTGAACATGAGATAGAGATCCGGCACAGGAGTCGCAAAGCCCATAATTTCGTCGAAGGCTATGGCTCTGCTTTCCATATCGTCTTCGTTTGCGAGCCAACGGGATATTGTGTTGGATCGGGAAATTTGCTGCATCAGCACAAAGTGGGAGTTTGTGCTGACAAGAAAATTCGCCGCCGCCTCGATCGAGTACTGCCTCGCCAGCCTTTGGGCGAACTCGTCGGCTATGGTATTGGAAATATAGGTGCCAATCAGAAGCAGTAAAGCCACGGCCCCCGTGGGGATCATAAAATACAACACACTTGCACGAATGGCAAGCCGATTTATGCGACGCAGAGGAAATGGGCGATCTTGGCTCATATAAAGGCTCCCCTTTTGACATTCATTAAACGGAACACACCCACCCCTATTTATGGCATAGAAAGCCGTCTATTTGCAAGACAGTACAAGACGAAAACCGATTTATTTTGTACGCAAGCATGACGCAAAGATTCACGAGGCAACTTCCAATTGAGTGCCCTATCCCAAAAGAAGTGCTTCCAAGTCGAATTCGCCCGCGGTGCAGGGAACGCTTATCCCCCAGTTTTCAAGAACCTCCGGGTGAACCTCGCCGAAAACGCCGACCGCCCTACCCTTGTGCAGCACCGTGGCGACCCGCCCCGGAATAAAGCGCGGATCGTCGGACTCCTCCACCTCGTACTCGCAGGACAGATAGTAAAACAGGGTCTGCAACTGCCCGGCGGCGGTGTTGAAGTTCGCCTCCCTGTCCGCGTGCAGGAAACCAGCATACTGGCGGGTCGCGGTCCCGGAGTTTTCCACGTCGTCCAAGTACGCGATCTTGCCCACCTCGAAAATCCTGTGCGGGTACACCGAATGCCCGGACACCGCCTCGCTCGCCATAAGCGACGCAATCACCGAATCGCGCAGGTACTCGTAGTTTTCGGTCATGGGGTTGGAGATGCGTATAATGCGCTCCCCGGCCCCGCGCATGTTTTCCACCAAATCCCTGCGTGAACCCAGGTAGTTGTAAATCATCTCCTGATAGCCCATGCCGATAAAGATTTCCTTTACCTGCCTGCTGAACAGGGTTAGGGGGCTAAGGCGACCGACGGTCGGATCGCTGGGACGCTCCGGCTTGAACGAGGCCAGGCCCCGCCCTATGGCTACATCCTCGGCAACGTCGGCGGCGTGGAGGAAATCGTTGCGGTACTCGGGTGGCCAGGCCAGAATGCCCTCACCCTCGAATGCGTTCTTGCCCCGCTCCGTTGACACAGCTTCCTCGGCTCTTACGCCCATGCGCTCCAACGCTCGAACGCATTCGTTCGCGCCAAGCCTGTCGCCAAGGAATTTCTCGATCCTTGCAAGCGAGCAGAACACCGGTTCCTGGAAATAGTAGGGATAGACGATGCTTTTACCCATGGGTGTGTCGGTTTCGTATTCCACTTCCACTGGTTCAATCGTAAAACCATTGTCGGCCAGATCACAGGCCACGATCGACGCGGCAAGGGTTACCATATGAACGTCCGTTCCGGTAAGTTCCACGAAAATATCAGTGTCGCCAACCTGCACCGCGCCCGAATCCGCGGAATTGATGATGGGCGGGTACGAAAGCACGTTACCGGCGGAATCGGTAAGGTACGGGTGGACGGGTTCGTTCTCAAGGATAAAGGCGTACTCCCTGCCCTTGGGATGTTCTTTAAGGATCTCCCGTGGGGTCATCGGCGTCGCCTCTTTCCGAGCCGTCTCCCATTGCAGGGGCACGAACGAAACGCCGTCGGGATCCACGCCCTTGTAAACAATAGGCCACTCGATCCGCGAAATGCGGTACAGCCCCATGGAAAGGGAACGGCGTTTACGCCCGAAGTTCCAGGCGAGCTTTTCCTGCGTCTGGATCATGTCCTTTAACACGGGATCGCTAATCGTCTTGCCCGACGCGATAAAGCCTGCAAGAAAAGGCCGCACCTTTTCGACGCCCTTTTCCACCTTAACCTTCCGCTTCGCCACCTTTATGTCGCCAGCCCTAGAAAAAAACGGGTATTCCGGCATTTTCCCGCCATGGTACACCCTAAGTTGCCGGGCACAGCCCGCGGTTCCCCAGAGATCGGGCCGGTTGGTGTCGTTAAGCTCGATTTTAATGGCCCGTTCCTCGGCATCACCGCCTCCGGCGATATCAATGGGCCACTGCGAGTCCAGTTCCGCCTTGGCACAGGTAAGGGCATCCTCGAATTCTTCCCTTGTAGTCCACGCCAGCTTTCCGTCGCCTTTGCAGACTAGGCCGAAAAAGGCTTGTTCGTTCACTTCGATTTTAGGCATTACTGTTTTTCTCCATGGGCTTTGCATTGATGTTATGGTGTTTTGGCTTGTTGGGTCAAGCGGATGCAACGGTCAGGCCTATGTTGCCTTTGCGGAATTGTTTTTGCGTACTGGCCATGGTATATTTGACACAGGAGCGAATCATGGGAGCACTACCAAAAGAGGACACAAACCGCCGTTTTACCTATGCCGATTACAAGGAATGGGAGCTCAAAGGGGGCGAACGCTACGAGCTTATCCGCGGTGAAGCCTTTGCCATGGCCGGTCCGAACGCCAAGCATCAGGCCATTTCATGGGAAATAGCCGGTCAATTCTATAATTATCTGCGGGGAAAGCCATGCCGGGCATTTTCCGCCCCCTTCGATGTTCGGCTTTTCTACGAGGAAGAGGATGGGGAGGACGATGACACGGTTGTCCAGCCAGATATCATGGTCGTATGCGACAAGGACAAGATAGGCCCCGAGGGCATACGTGGTGCCCCGGACTTGGCAATCGAGATTCTTTCCCCTTCAAACACCGCCATAGAGATGGCTGAAAAACTATGCCTGTACCAGGATGCCGGTGTGCGGGAATATTGGGTCGTGGATCCCAAAAACAACAGGATCACGGTCCACCGTTTCCAGCCCGGCGAGATTTCCATCAAGACCTACAAAGCCACCGACACGCTTCCGGTCGGCATTTTCCCCGATTTTGCCGTCGCGCTGGATCAGGTGTTTACCGAATAGCCTTACCTTGTACGGCGCAAGCGCACGTTTTCGATGTCGTAAGTAAAAAGTTCCCGTAAGTCGTTAAGGCCCAAGGCCATCAATGCCATGCGGTCGATGCCAAGCCCCCAGGCCGCAACAGGCACGTTTACCCCAAGGCTTTCGGTAACCTCCGGCCGGAAAATCCCGGAACCGCCAAGCTCAAACCAGCCCAGAACCGGGTGCTTGATGTGTATCTCCACCGAAGGCTCGGTAAAGGGGAAGTACCCGGGCACGTACTTGACTTCCTTGGCCCCGGCGACCTCCACGGCAAACATCTCCAGCATTCCCAGAAGCGTCCGCAGGTTCACGTTGTCGCCCAGGACGATGCCCTCTGTTTGGTAGAAGTCCGGAAGATGGGTCGCGTCAACACGGTCGTAGCGGAAGCACCGGGCTATGCCAAAGTACTTGCCAGGGATCTTCGCCGTGGGCAGTGCCTGGGCGGAAAGGGCCGTCCCCTGGCTTCGCAGGACAAGCCGCCTGGTAAAGTCACGGTCAAAGGCATAGTTCCAGCCCCGGCTGCCGGTCGCTCCGCCGCTCTCGTGCGCGGCGGCGATGTTGGAAAACCAGGGTTCCTCGATTGTCTTTATCCGGGCAAGCCCGTCCGGCTGTGCGGGATCGGCAATGCTGTAGCTGTCGTGTATGTCCCGGGCGGAGTGGAACTGTGGCATGAACAGCGCGTCGCAGTTCCAGAATTCGGTTTCCACCACCGGGCCGTCGAATTCCTCGAAGCCCAGGGATACCAGCTTGTCCTTCACGTCCTCCAGGAATTTTGCGTAGGGGTTGCTTCGGCCTGGAGTCAACCTTGTGGGTGGCGTTTTCACGCTGTACGACCGAAAGGCCTTATCTTTCCAGCTTCCCGTTTCGAGCATCTGCGGGGTAAGCGTCCCGATCTCGTCCCCGGTGATCCCTTGTGCCCTAAGCACCCCAGCAAGGGCCTCGGCCAGGACCGAACCAGCAGCGTCCACGGCGAAGCCGAAGACCACGGTCTCGCGGTCAAGTTGGCGGAAAGCTGCATCGGCGGCGGCGCGTTTCTTGGCCACGGCGGATATCGCGGTTTTTTCGGCCTGGGTAAGTTCGGCCTCGGCCAACAAGCCCGTATCGGCTTTTTCCAACAGCCCCCGCAAAACGGCGAAATGCCCGGCGAAACCGTCGGCGGGCTGCCCCGGCGCCGGGATCACGTTCTTGTCCGCGTCCATCGCCAGCAGACCCAGCTTGGAAAGACTACCGAAAGCGCTCCCGATGTCCTTTTTTTCAAAACCCAGCTCCAGGGCAATATCCGGAAGCCCAAGCTCACCAGGCCTCGCCTTCACCAGCACAACGATTCGCTCCTCCGGGGTGCCGTCTTCCTTCCAACGGCGCCCCAGATCGGTCAACTCGTAAAAAACGGCGGTCTCCCGCCTTGTCTCGCTTATAAGGCTCTTGCCGGCCAGCCAGGAAAGCGCCTGGTTGCCGTTGCCTGGCTTAAAGCCCAGGTCCTTCTCGACCTTTTCTATGGTCAGCTCATCGCCCCGCTTGTAGGAAAGGATAATCCGTATTTCCAGGGGATGTAGGTTTTTCGCCACGTTTTGAACATCAGTTGCCATAATTATACCCAGAATAGCAAATTCCAGGGGTTTCTTCAACATCGCGCGCCGGACATTAAAACGGGCGGAATCTACAGGACTTCATGCCTCAAATAGCGTTTAACCGAAGGGTTCGAGGAGCGCAACAGTTCCTCCGTGGGGCCTTGGGCTTCAAGCCGCCCATTTGCCATGAAGAAAACATATTCGCAAAGCCGTCTAACTTGGGAAAGCTGGTGGCTTATGACAATCCACACGGCCGGGGTTTGCTTTTGGCGTTCCAAAATCTTCCCCTCAAACAGATCCAAACTGTCCAGGTCAAGATCGGTCATCGCCTCGTCCAGGATTACCAACCTGGGATTGAAGATCATGGCCCGCAGCAGGGCCAGCTTCTGCTTTTCGCCCCCGGAAAGCCCCCGGGCTTGCTGGGTCTTCCGTCTGGCAAAACCTATTCCTTCCAGACACTCGTCGCACAGCCCCCGGTAGCGTTTGACACCCCTAATCCGCAGAGGATAGGCCAGGTTATTGAAAACCGTGTCGTCCATGATGTACGGCTTCTGGGTAACCATGGTGATATCCCTACCAGCCAGCGGGGTGTCGATTTTGCCGTCGTCGGCTTTGAAGATACCGGCTATCAGCTTGGCCACGGTTGACTTGCCACAGCCGTTCGGCCCGATAAGGCCGTAAACGCCAGGTTCAAGAATACGCATGTCTTCCACAAACAGGGAGAATTCCCCAAGCGTTTTTTTCAGCGACGTAATGTGCAGCATCAGAAGTTTTCCTCGGCGGGGCGGTCTTTGTGCAGGAAATCCGACAGGGATTGGATAAGGAAGGCCAGCAGCAAGAGGACGATCCCCAGGGTGATTGCCTGGGCGTAGTTGCCCATGTTCCGCATCAGGGTGATCGCGGTGGTCATAACCCGCGTCCTGCCCATGATGTTGCCACCGACAATCATCACCGCGCCGACCTCACTTATGGCCCTGCCGAACGCGGCGATCACCGAAAAGTATATCTCGCCGCGCATCTCCCTAAGCATCAAAAGTCGCGCCTGCAGGGGGCTTGCGCCCATGGTCACGGCGAAAGCCCTAATCTGCGGGGCGGATCGCACAGCGTAGGAATAAACCATGCCACAGACAATCGGGGTGATGATCAGCACCTGGGCGAAGACCATTCCGGGCACGGTGAAAATCCAACCCAGGAAGCCCAGGGGCCCCCGGCGCATCAGCAGCAGATAGACCACTAGGCCCACCACTACCGGGGGAGTGCCCATAAGGGTGCGACAAAGACGCACGACGATCCTTTTGCCGGGGAACCTTGCCTTTTCCAGAAGCAGCCCCAGGGCAATTCCCAGGGCTGATCCTATGGCGGTGGAAGCAAGGGCCATCCGCAGGGTTGTGCCGATTATGCCCAGGGTTTCGGGTGTTAAGATCTGGGAAAGATTCACCGTTACGCGTTATTCAACACTGCGCGTTGTTCAACGCTGCGCGTTGGGGAAAAACAGCGGCTCGCCGAATTCCGCCATGCCAAAACCGGCAATCAATTCCTGTGTCGAGGGTTGCAGAATCCAGTCGATGAAAACCCTGGCCCCTTCCGCGTTGATCCCCCGGTGTATGGCCGGGTTTACCGCGATTACGCCGTACAGGTTCAGAAGCGGAGCATCCCCCTCGCAGACAATCACCAGATCCGGTGGGGATTGGCTTAACCAGGTTGCCCGGTCGGTCAGGGTGAAGGCCATCATCTCGTTTGCCATCCGCAGGGTCGCGCCCATGCCCTGGCCCACGGAAAGGTAGTCGGAAAGCGTCGA
>Ga0209755_10007009_pt1 | contig 12306 bp, 11 predicted proteins | sample TergutCo191P1_FD_187301 | JGI IMG/M metagenome (GOLD analysis project Ga0209755, IMG submission 187301) | Cornitermes sp. P1 segment gut microbial communities from Petit-Saut dam, French Guiana - Co191P1 (SPAdes) (version 2) | ecosystem: Host-associated > Arthropoda: Insects > Digestive system... | reverse complement strand
AGCTAAAGAATAATATCAAGCGTGCCTGGTGGCAGAAATTTGTGCAGGAAAACCCTTACAACGTAGGGCTTGATTCGGCGATACTGATGAACCCCAAAGTTTGGGAGGCATCCGGACATATTGCGACATTTAATGACCCGCTCATTGACTGCAAAGGCTGTAAAATGCGTCATCGTGCCGATAAGCTGATTGAACAGTGGAATTTAGAAAACGACATCACGGATGTGGTTGTTGAGGCGATGAACAATGACATGCTGAGTGCATATATCAGGGAGAAGGGCGTCACATGTCCAAACTGCGGCAAATCCGATTTTACGGATATCAGAAAGTTTAACCTGATGTTTAAGACTTTTCAAGGAGTCAATGAAGATACCGCCGCGCAGATATATCTGCGCCCGGAGACAGCACAGGGAATTTTTGTCCAGTTCAAAAATGTTCAGCGTACAACACGAAGGAAAATCCCTTTTGGCGTATGCCAAATCGGCAAATCGTTTCGCAATGAAATCACACCGGGCAATTTCATTTTCAGGACACGCGAGTTTGAGCAACTGGAACTCGAGTTTTTCTGCAAGCCGGGAACAGACCTTGAGTGGTTTGACTACTGGAGAACATTTTGCCATGAGTGGCTGTTATCTCTCGGGCTGCGCAGGGAGCATCTGCAACTGCGCGACCATGAGAAAGAGGAGCTGTCGCATTACTCTAACGCAACAACGGACTTCGAGTTTTTATTCCCCTTCGGCTGGGATGAACTCTGGGGTGTTGCCGATCGCACCGATTTTGACCTCAAAGCACATCAAGAGCACTCCGGTGAAAATATGGAGTATTTCGACCAGGAAACCGGAGAGAAGTACATCCCCTATGTCATAGAACCGTCGCTTGGCGTTGACCGCTTGATGCTGGCAGTGCTTATTGACGCATATGATGAGGAAGTGGTGGATGCGGATAAAAACGACGTCCGTACTGTTTTGCGCCTGCATCCGGTACTCGCACCATATAAATGCGCAGTCTTACCGCTGTCAAAAAAGCTCACGCCAAAGGCTGAAGAAGCAGCCTTGTCGCTAAGCAAACGCTTTATGGTGGATTTCGATGAAAGCGGCTCGATTGGAAAACGCTACAGACGGCAGGACGAAATAGGCACACCGTTTTGTATTACATATGATTTCGATTCGGAAACGGATAATTGCGTCACTGTCCGGGACAGGGATTCTATGGCTCAGGAGCGTATCCCGACAGCCGAACTGGAGAATTATTTGGCCAAAAAAATGTTATTTTAATAAACGTCTCCGCGAACGCATCGGTAGACGCGCATAATTCTGGCGGATGCAGAAATGTAACTGTATAGCTGTAACTATTCCGCGCTGTGCGCCATCCCTCCGCCGGAGATGAACTATATACCTGACACGAAAGGAATGGGCTTATTTATGAGCACTGATAAAGATACAAAGGATCTCAGAGTCGTTGCGGAAGGGATTCGCCTTGTGACGCTTCAGACGTTTGGGCATATTGGTTTTGGGCATGTCGGTGGTGCAATGTCAATCATTGAGACGCTTGCCGCACTTTACGGCGGAGAGTTGCGCAGCGATCCGAAAAACCCAAAACGCGAGGACAGAGACAGGCTTGTTTTATCAAAGGGTCATGCAGGCCCGGCTCTTTATGCAACATTATGTCTGCGCGGGTATTTCCCGAAAGAAAAGCTGCTTGAACTAAATCAGGGCGGAGGCAGTATGCCAAGCCACTGCGACATGCATAAAACAATTGGTATTGATATGACCACCGGCTCTCTCGGGCAGGGGATGTCAACGGCTATCGGCCTTGCGCTTGGCGCTCGCCTAAATGGCATTGACAACTACACATATCTCATACTCGGTGATGGGGAGTGCAATGAAGGTCAAGTTTGGGAAGGTGCTATGTTTGCTGCCCACCAAAAACTTGGACGGCTTATCGCATTTGTTGACTGGAATAAGCAGCAGCTTGATGGTTTTTGCAATGATATCATCGACATGGGCGACTTTGTGGAGAAGTTCAAGGCATTCGGTTGGCATACACAATTGGTTGACGGGCATGACCCCGGAAAAATAAAAGCGGCAATAGTTGATGCAAAGCGTTATGGCGATGCGCCTAGTGCGATTATTTTGGATACGATTAAAGGATACGGGTGCGGCTTCGCCGAAGGCAAAGCAAACAATCACCATATGACCTTCACCAAAGAGGATATGGATAAGGCAATAGACGAAACAGCGAAAAAACTCGAACGCTTTCGCGAGTTAGCTAATATAAAGGATTAGGGGTGTAAGCAATGTTTACGATACACGAAGTTTTTGAAAAAAACCCAAAAATGATGCGTGAAGTTTACTGTGATACGCTCATATCGCTTGCGCTGGAAAATGAAGATATAATTGCACTCGACGCCGATCTTGTTAGTTCATCCGGCATGAAGCCATTTTTCCAAAGATTTCCCGACAGAGCTTTTAACTGCGGTGTCGCCGAAGCTAACATGATTGGCATAGCAGCGGGTTTGTCAGCCATGGGGAAGATTCCGTTTGCTCATTCATTCGGTTGTTTTGCTACAAGGCGTGTGTGTGATCAGATAATGATTTCGGCAGCTTACGCCAAGCAGAATGTCCGTATAGTCGGCTCCGATCCGGGCGTGACAGCCGCTTACAATGGCGGTACTCATATGCCTTTTGAGGACATGGGTGTTCTGCGTTCTATACCGGAAATCACTCTAATCGAACCTGCGGATAATGTAATTCTTGAGGATATTGTAAAGCAGCTTGTAGAGTTAAATGGTGTTTTTTACGTCCGCATGGCAAGGAAGAACGCTGTTTCAATATACAAGGAGGGTTCCAATTTCCATATTGGGCGAGGTAATACACTTATGGATGGAACTGATGTCACGGTTTTTGCAAGCGGTATTATGGTCTATGAAGCGCTCAAGGCAGCTTCAATCCTTCAGACTGAAGGTATCTCGGCAAGAATCGTTGATATGTTTACATGGAAGCCGATAGATGATGAGCTTGTCGATAATTGTGCGCGCATTACCGGGGCATTTGTCACGGCGGAAAACCATAATGTTGTCGGCGGACTCGGCTCGGCGATTGCGGAAGCGGCGGCGCAAATGCGTCCGGTTCCGATTGAGATGGTCGGCGTAAAGGATAGGTTCGGGCAGGTTGGTACAGAGGACTTTTTACGCGAGGAATACGAGCTCACCGCCGCAGATATCGTAACCGCCGCAAAACGTGCGATTGCACGGAAATAGGTAGATTCTACAGAGGGTATTGAATATTGCAGTTACAACAATTTTTCAGTCAGAATCCACGTATCGCCGTTGCATTTTCCGGCGGCGTGGATTCGTCATACTTGCTTCATGCCGCAAAGAATGCGGCATGCGATGTGCATGCGTATTTTTTGAAAGCGGAGTTTCAGCCGCAGTTTGAGCTCTGTGAGGCAAGGCACATTGCAGAGCATATTGGAGTTAGGTTTACCGTTGATGAGTTTAGTGTGATTGGGGAAGCAGTTGTTGCGAAAAATCCGGCTGACCGCTGCTATCATTGTAAGCTGAAAATCTTTGAAAGGCTTTGGGCGCTCGCCCGTTCGGACGGCTATTCTGTTTTATGCGACGGCACAAATGCAGACGATGATGAAAGCGACAGGCCGGGTATGAAGGCGCTCCGTGAGTTGGGGGTCTTATCTCCCTTGCGTATATGCGGTCTTACTAAAGCTGAAATTCGGCGTTTATCTGAGCAGGCGGGACTGTCCACACATGATAAGCCCGCTTATGCCTGCCTCGCTACGCGTATTCCCACAGGAACGCTGATAACGCAGGAGTATCTTGATATGGTTGAGCGCGCTGAGTCTGCTCTGTTTGACTTGGGGTTTTCCGACTTTCGCGTTCGGATCATCCCACCGGATACTGCAAAAATTCAGATGCCGGAAGCTATGTGGGATGAGGCGGCAACGCGAAGGATTGAAATACTGGCGGTGATAGGCGCTATTTTTAAAAATGTTGTTTTGGATTTTGTCAGTAGATAGAATGAGGATTTGGTGATTAACCGTTGCGATTTAAGCGAGGGAGGATATAAAAAAGAATGGAACAAAAAAAAGTTTTGAAGCTGCTGGAGAATGTTAAAAACGGTGTAATTTCTCCGGAGGAAGCAGTATTGCAGTTAAAAAAAGAACCGTTTGAGGATTTGAGTTATGCGATGGTTGACCATCATCGCGGGTTGCGGCACGGTATAAACGAGGTTGTTTTTGGAGAGGGTAAGACCTCCCCGCAAATTATCGGTATTGTGACATCTATGATTGAGAAATCACAAAAAAATATCATGGTGACTCGCCTCAGCCGCAAAAAAGCGGAAAAAATAAAAAAAGCGCTGCCTTTCTATTACGACCCTGTGGCTCGTATCGGGATTTTTGAGCAAGAAAACGAACCGTCGCCCCATGGGCTTATAGTCATTGCGGCTGCCGGAACAAGTGATATCCCGGTTGCGGAAGAAGCAGCCGTTACAGCGGAGACGCTTGGCAATAATGTCGAAAGGTTGTATGATGTGGGTGTCGCAGGACTGCATAGGCTGCTAAATCACCTCGACGTCATTATGAGGGCGCGTGTTGTGATCGTCGTTGCCGGTATGGAAGGCGCTTTGGCGTCTGTTGTCGGCGGTCTTGTGGCATGTCCTGTCATCGCAGTGCCCGCCAGTGTCGGATATGGCGCAAATTTCGGGGGTCTGTCAGCACTACTTACGATGATCAATGCTTGTTCCGGAAATGTATGTGTTGTGAATATTGATAATGGTTTTTGCGCAGGGTATATTTCGAGTCTCATAAACCATATTGGAAACTGATGATGGTTAGAGGAAGGATACTTTATACAAATGAAGTTATATTTTGAATGCAATATGGGCGCTTCAGGCAATATGATAATGGCTGCGTTATACGAATTGTTGCCTGATAAAGCTGCTTTCCATAAGAAGATGGAGAACTTGAGTCTGCCGGGTGTTGTTATTCATTGCAGCGAGGCTATAAAGTGCGGTGTAACAGGTACCCATATTTCTGTTGAGATAGACGGCGCTCGTGAAATCAGCGATGATGTGCATAGCCACGCCCCCCACGACCACACCCAAAGGCACATCCACGACCACGACCATGACCACGGACACAATCACGACCACGAGCATGGACACAATCACGACCACAACCGCGGACACAATCACGACCACGAGCATAAGCATAAAGCGCAAAGGTATGGCGGACGGCGGTACGGATACAAGGAAATCCTGACTCTTATCGGGGCGCTTGAGCTATCTGCCGGCGTTAAAGATAATGCAATCGGTGTATATGAGATTCTCGGGCAGGCTGAGGCAAAAGCGCATGGCGTATCTCTTGATGAGATACATTTTCATGAAGTTGGCTCAATAGACGCTATTGTTGACGTCGTCGGGTGCAGTCTGCTTATTGATATGCTTGGGCTTACCGAGATTACTGCATCCCCGATACATGTTGGTTATGGCATGGTGCGTTGTGAGCATGGAATTTTGCCTGTTCCCGCCCCGGCAACTGCGGAAATTTTAAACGGCATCCCAATATATGGCGGAATTATAGAAGGAGAGCTTTGCACACCGACAGGAGCTGCATTGCTCAAACGTTTCGCTTCGGGCTTCAGCACAATGCCCGCCATGGCCGTTTCACAAATAGGCTATGGTATGGGTACAAAGGATTTTGAAGCGGCAAACTGTATCCGCGCATTTTTGTATGAGGATACGTATGATGCAGACAGCCGGGGTATCAATGATGCATCTGATGCCTTAGGCATCCGGGAATCTGCGGACACACGGAATACGCATGATTCCGATGACACCAAATACACTCAAGCCGCTCAAAAATCCGGGAACATTGAGCATCAGGACACAGTCTATGAGATATCCTGTAATCTCGACGATATGACTCCGGAAGCAATCGGTGCGGTTTATGACGCCCTGCTTGGCAAGGCGGTCCTTGACGTATTTGCAACACCAATACTGATGAAAAAAAACCGCCCTGCCGTGATGCTCACTTGTTTATGCAAAAGAGAAGATTGTGACGCAGTCTCAAAACTGTTAATCTCGCATACAACTACACTCGGTGTGCGCATCACAGAACACAAACGCGTAATAATGGAGCGCACCGAAATGGTTGTTCAGACGAAATACGGAAATATACGGGTGAAATGTTCACGGGGCTTTGGTGTAACTAAATGCAAACCCGAGTATGATGACGTGCTGACAGCGGCGAAAACGCACGAAGTCCCATTTCAAACTGTCTATAACTCAGCATATTCTGCGGCGGGCGAGCATGAATCACTGTTGCAGTAGCGTAAAAAACGTCACACAAAGTTTACATAATTCATCTAAGATTTGTGCAATAAACACCGATAGAAATAAGTGAGGGGCGTTGTTTAAATGCGATTTATACAATTCCCCGCATATTTTCATCGGAGGTGCCATTCTATATGATTCTTGACACAATTAACCGTATTTCATTTGACACTTATGCCGCTGCAACTGCCGGCGCATATATTGATACCGACATTGGTACAACTGCGGCGGCGGACACAACGCCGGACGCCCCGCCATATGCGGCTTCGTTTTATGATCGTTATCAAGACAATATGTATGAAAACCGACTTTCTCACGCAGATAAGGCCAAGGAGACGATGGAGGAAAAGAATAAACTGCTGCAGCAGTTTATGGAGTGGTCGCGCGTTGGAAGCGAAACAAAACGTATGGATCTTTTGAGTATTATTCTACAAAAAGAAGAGGTTGAATCTTCAAACGACTTATTTGGGAATGTTGTGGATATTGCCAGAAGGATTATGCAAGGACAAAAGGTCGCCATTGAAGAGATGCGCTATCTTGCAAAGCATGACCCACACCTTCTTTATGCGGCGAAACTTTTAAAAAATCCGGATACCGAAAACTAAGTATTACACTAATGTGCTACTGTCAGTGAGAAGATGAACTTCGTTATGCCGCCGGAGCTGGTTACAAAGATATCCTCGTTGTGCTTGTCAAGTATTGTTTTTACTATAAAAAGCCCAAGACCGACACCGTCGCGGTCGATACTTCGGGATTTGTCTGTTTTGTGGAATCTGTCAAAAATTAGCGGAAGCTCGTCAGCAGGAATAGTTTCCCCTTTATTTGTAATCGAAACATATACTTTGGAGTCGCGAGTCCATAACTCCAAACCTATTACGCCGCCGGGTGTTGAAAACTTAATCGCATTATCCAAAAGGTTGTAGACAACTTGCATTATCGAGTCAGCATCACCGCATGTCAAAATCGCGTCTTCGGGCAGTTCGGCTTCAATGCCGAGCTGCTTTTTATCAATCTTTCCATCAAGGCTGAGAAGCGCCAGCCTCACAACTTCCGATATATCAAAGCTGCTGTCAAATACAGTTCCTGCTTTTGCCGATTGGAGCGTAGATATATCCTGCATACTCTTCACCAGTCTCGATAGCCGCTTTGTCTCGGAAGAAATAACGCCCAAATACCTTGATTCCTCTTCATTTGGAATCGTTCCGTCGAGCAATCCATCCGCGAAGCCGGATATGACTGTCATAGGGGTTTTCAGCTCGTGCGAAAGGTTAGCAATGAATTCGCGCCTTATTTTTTCAGAGCCTTCAAGGGAATCCGCCATTGCATTAAAAGCCTCTGTGAGCTGACCTATTTCATCTTGCCTTTTATGCTGCCCGACCCGGATTTCAAAGTCGCCTCTGGCAAACCTCCTTGCTGCATTTGCCATTTCATTAAGCGGTTTTGTTTGCTGCTTTGTTGCTACAAATAATACTATAAATGCAAAGCCCATAACACTTAGCGTAGTAATCATAAATACGCTGTATAGATTGTGCCACTCCTGCTCAAATACCGCAACATTGCTCGTTACAAACAAATAGCCGAATGTGCGCATTTCATTACCTACATTCAGCGCAAGAGGAGTCCCGGAAACCTGATGGCGCTCCTGATATACAGAACCCAGCGATGAAATCATCACCGTGTTTTCTCCGGAGTCCACCGCAGTCAATAGATATTCCGGCACTACTCTTCCCGTGCTGAGATTCGGCCTTTTTGTACAAAAAATTACGACTCCTTGAGCATTGGTGACCACCATATCAAATCCGGTCACACCGGCTGTCATGGTAAGCCACATACTCATATTCAAGTCGTCAAGATCCACAGAATAGTGGAGGTGCTGTGCTGTAATATATCTGGCTGTCTCGCTTAGGGTTGCCAGCATCATCGCTCTTCTATCGGCCAAAGTGCGCCTGTAGCTGAGCACCGTGGACAAGCCCCCAAGCAGCATGAAGCTGATGAGCACAATAAGTGCTGTTGCCATAAATATTCTAAAGTATACACTGTTTTTCATTTCATTTATTTTCGCCGAGCAATTCGAATTTGTACCCCACGCCCCAGACAGTTTTCAAAGACCATTTATCACTTACGTTTTCGAGCTTTTCGCGAAGTCTTTTTACATGAACGTCTACGGTCCGCGAATCGCCAAAGTAGTCAAATCCCCAAACTTCGTCCAAAAGCTGATTGCGCGTGTAAACCCTGTTTGGCGATGATGCCAGATGATATAGCAGCTCCATCTCCTTTGGCGGTGCGTCCACGCTCTTTCCATCTACAATCAGTTCAAATGAATCCATATCTATAATCAGCTTATCGAAAGTAAGCTGTCTTTCTGCCGGTCCGCCGGTCACATCGAATCTGCGCATAACTGCACGGATTCTTGCCATAAGCTCTCCGACCTCGAACGGCTTTACAATATAATCATCTGCGCCAATTTCCAAACCTGTCACCTTATCCAATGTTTCGCCTTTTGCTGTAAGCATTATTATCGGTACATTTGAAGTTTTCCTTATCTCCTGACAGACGCCCCACCCATCAAGTCCGGGTAACATGATATCAAGCAAGATGAGGTCAGGTGCGGTTTTCTTAAATTCATCAATGCCCAAAGAACCGCTATCCGCTATTGTTACGGCAAACCCGTCTTTCTCCAAGTATAAACGTAATAAATCCGCAATGTTTTTGTCGTCCTCTATTATAAGTACTTTCTTTTCCATATCGATGTGTATTCCTTTCTGCGTTTTTCGGAGTTCCTTAATTGGCAACAGATATTTTAGTGACTTACCATAATATACACAAATTACTTGCGTTTTTCCAGATTTTTGTATAAAATATTAGAAAAAATATCGGAGTATCGAACTTTTCGGGGGTAAGTAGGATGAAAATTGGTTTTCTTACAAGCGGCGGGGATTGTCAGGGACTAAATGCGGCCCTGCGCGGCGTGGCAAAAACGCTGTTCGGTGCTGTGCCATATGTGGAAATATATGGCATACAGGACGGCTTTGCGGGTCTTATTGAAAGCAAATGGCGGAAAATGGAGCAACATGAGTTTTCCGGTATTCTTCGCGAGGGAGGAACTATTCTAGGAACATCAAGGCAGCCGTACAAGACTATACGCAACTTTGATGACAGCAAAAATACGGACAAGCTCACGGCTATGGTAAGAAATTATCATAAAGAGTGCTTCGATGCGCTTGTTATTCTCGGCGGCAACGGCACCCATAAAACAGCCCATGCGCTCAGCCAGTACGGAATCAATGTCGTCACGCTGCCCAAGACTATCGACAATGATTTATGCGGCACCGATTATTCTTTCGGGTTTGACAGCGCAGTCAGCAAGGCGGCGGATGTTCTGGATACTCTCCATTCTACTGCGGCTGCACATGGGCGTATTTTTGTGTGCGAGCTTATGGGACATAAGGCGGGCTGGGTTGCTCTTTATGCGGGCATTTCCGGCGGAGCCGATGTTATACTTATACCTGAAATCCCTTATTCTTTAAAAAGTATTTTAGAAGTTATTGATAAGCGCAACCAATCCGGCAAGAATTTTTCGATTATAGCTATCGCCGAGGGTGCAATCACCAAAGAGATGGCAAAACAGCCGAAAAGTGAGCGCAAAGTCGGTGATATCTCACCTGGAATGGAGCTTGTAAGGGTTCTGGATGACAAGCTCAATCAGGACGTCAGGCTGACTATTCCCGGACATTTCCAGCGCGGCGGCGAGCCGACGGCAACAGACAGGGTCTTTTGCTCACGTCTCGGCGCCATGGCGGGCGAGTTGGTCTTAAAAAGGAAATTCGGATATATGGTGGCGCTGCAAGGACAGTCAATCGGTGCGGTTCCCTTATCGGAAATCGCCGGCAAGATAAAGACCATACCGCTCGACAGCGAGGTGCTCAAACAGGCAAGGCTCCTGGGGATATCGCTGGGAGAATAATTCTTGCAGTAAACACCTATCTGACTGATATACCGTTTTCCAGCAGGGCTTGCGTCAGTTCCGGGATTTTCACTTCGCCGAAGTGAAATACCGAAGCCGCGAGTCCTGCATCAACTTTGGGCACTTTGTTGAATAACTCAATAAAATCATCTATGCAGCCTGCGCCTCCGGAGGCTATAACCGGCATTGCAACGGCGTCGCACACAGCTTCAAGCATTGGAAGGTCAAAACCTTTTTTCACACCATCATTGTCAATGCTGTTCAAAACCAGTTCGCCCGCGCCATTTTTCTCTCCGCGCTTAATCCACTCGATTGCATCAAGCCCTGTATTCTCCATGCCGCAGTTGGCAAACACATAATATTTGCCGTCCACAAGCGAGACGTCTACGGAAAGCACAATGCGGTCGCTTCCATATTTTTTCGCCGCTTCGCTTATGAAATCAGGGTTTTTGATTGCGCCGGAGTTTATGCTGAATTTATCCGCCCCATGCGCTATGACCCTTTCAATATCATCGATGGTGTTTAATCCGCCGCCAACAGTCAGCGGAACTGTTACTTTTTTTACCACTTCATCTAAAATATCCGTAAAAAGCCGGCGGCCTTCGGCAGAGGCGGTGATATCGTAGAAAACGAGTTCCTTTGTCCCCTGCGCTATGTACTGCTCGGCAAGCTCGACAGGGGAAGAAACATCGCTAAGCCCCTCAAACTTGACCCCCTTCACCACACGCCCGTTTTTAACGTCCAAACATGGTATTATTCTCTTTGCTGACATAATTTTTTACCTCAATTTTATTTTTTGTTATATAAAGTATTTCATTTCCGAAATGTAATACTGATAATCTGTATAAGCAGCAAGTTTTGCAAGTTATTATTGAACGATTCCTATAACCTTTGCCAAGTCAATATCCCCTGTGTACAGGGCTTTTCCCAGAATCGCCCCATCCATACCCAGCTTGCGCAGAGCCTTTACTTCATCCACAGACGACACACCGCCGGATGCGATAAGCCTTATGGAGAGCTTCGAGCGAAGCGTTTTATAAAGCTCCATATTTGTTCCGCTCAGCATACCATCTTTTGATATATCCGTGCAAATAAGCGTACCCACTCCGAGACTCTCAACCAGACCGCAAAAATCCAAAGCATTAAATTCCGACACCTCAGTCCAGCCTTTAATTGCGACGCTATCATCTTTTATATCCACAGAAACCGCTATTGCGTCTCCAAACTGTGCCGTCATTTCCTTTAAAAATCCCGGCTCTGACACCGCCGCTGTACCGAGAATTACGCGCTTTACACCCGCAAGAAGATATTTCTCCACTGTTTCAGCTTTGCGTATTCCGCCGCCAACCTGCATAAACAGCCCCGCTTGCGAGGCAAGCCTCTGTATGACCTCAAAGTTTGCAGGCTTCCCTATCCGCGCACCCTCAAGATCAATCACATGCAGCGCCGTCGCCCCTGCATCACCAAACCCCAGCGCCACAGACAACGGATCATCACTGTAAACAGTCATCTGCTCATAATCACCCCGTATAAGCCGAACAGCCTTCCCCTCATACAAATCAATCGCCGGATATATTATCATAGTATCTCCCATCTGCTAATATGCTACGCACTCTCGGCTAACCGACACTAAATGATACCCTTCGTCGACGGTATCTCATTGCTGTAATCGCTGTCAATCGCCACCGCTGCTCTGAGCGCACGCGCCATCGCTTTGAAACAAGCTTCTAAAATATGGTGCGTGTTTTTGCCGTCAAGCATTTTAAGATGCAGTGTCAGCCCTGCATTTCTGACAAATGCATGCATAAACTCTTCAAAAAGCTCCGTATTAAACTCACCGACACAGTGCTCCGGCAAAGCTATATCAAGACTAAGATGACTCCTGCCGGACACATCAACAGCACAAAGAACAAGCGTCTCATCCATAGGCAGCGTCACATCGCTGTATCTGCAAATACCCCTTGCATCACCCACAGCCTGCCCAAACGCCGA
>Ga0209755_10007008_pt1 | contig 12306 bp, 3 predicted proteins | sample TergutCo191P1_FD_187301 | JGI IMG/M metagenome (GOLD analysis project Ga0209755, IMG submission 187301) | Cornitermes sp. P1 segment gut microbial communities from Petit-Saut dam, French Guiana - Co191P1 (SPAdes) (version 2) | ecosystem: Host-associated > Arthropoda: Insects > Digestive system >... | reverse complement strand
CAACACAGGAAGGGTACCGGTCGCTGTTCCTGTGATTGTGCTTCTGATACCAAGACTTCCGGAGCGAGCGTCTCCGTTATTTGGATGTACCAGTAAGGTTAGCGTGACTGTTGCTGAATCCGGGTCGATAAACTCCGCATTAAGATTGCTTGGCAGTTTCCATGCTGAAAACTCTGAAACACTAAACGCATTTACAGCCGAAACCGCCGCCTCTGTCAAGTTCGTGCCTACGACATTAAACACGGCTTGCTCAACATGACCCTCTGCCGGAACGCCTTCAAACATTGCCACTGTTGCCGCAGTGGGCGTGATTGAGATAATTTGCGGCGGTTCTACAGGCGTTGCTTCCACACTTGTATATGGCCCGGAACCTTCCTCGTTTGCGGCGCGCACCAAAAAGGTATATGTCGTGCCGTTTGTCAGCCCGGTTACCGTATATGCCGTAACATATCCGATATCAGCCCATGTGACTCCGCCATCTGTCGATATTTCGTACCCTGTAACAGCACTGCCCCCATTATATGGCGGTGCGCTCCAGGTGAGCGTAACCTGTCCGTCGCCCGGTGCCGCCGCTATGCTCTGCGGTGCAGTGGTTGGCGCAACCGCAGGGATTATCATGTTTGCACCCAAAGTACCCGTAAAGTCACCGTCTCCTATAACCGTTGCGGTCAGCGTCGCTCCAAGGTCGTATTGCGTGATTGTCAGCGTCACACCTGTTTCGCCATCGATAGGCACTCCGTTACGAAGCCAGACGATTTCAAATTCGGCACCGACGGGAGTTAATAAGCTCGTATCAAGACTGAGCGTATTGCCCAATTCCGGCGTACCTGTAATCGCAACAACGCCGCCGAGCGGAATACGCCCGACTTCAGCAGAGTTACTTTCCAATGTTCCGCTGTAGTTTCCGAACCCTGTTACCCTTACTGTTATTGCTGTACCTACCGGGTCAGCCGCACCAACTATGTAAGTGAATCCGGTTGCTCCGCCAATGGGAGAACCGTTTCTGTACCATTGAAAGCTGATATCCGAATCCGTAATCGCCGAACCACCCGGAACACCGATAACACTCGCATACTCTGCCGTCAACACAGTGCCTTCTATTATGCGCCCGTCTGCACCGACAACTCCGCTACTGCTAATGCTCACAACACCTGTAACCGGTCTTTGAGCTATGGTGAAATTCCCTGAGGCAGTGCCTGTGAAATTCCCCATGCCCGTCACTGTCACTGTTGCGGCATTTCCGGCGGATATATTATTTGTCACTCCTGAAATCGTGAAATGCGTGTTTAGAGTAAGATTCCCGAATCCGCCCAAATACACGCTCACATTGCCGGGCTGCGGAATTACGGGCAATTCCGTGAATGTATACGTACCGCCAATGGTTACGGTCGCTCCTGTGAGCGGGAAGGCGGTAATTGCCGCCGTCTCAAAGAGAGGTTGGGAAATCGGCGCAATATAGTTGCCTGCACTTGTGCCGCCTATATTCCAGCCTGCCGCTGTGACAGGGATATCAGTGCCTGCACCCGACTGAGCAAAGCTGAGAGTGCCCGGTACTATGGTCACATTATCGGAAAGCACAACGCCGCTGAGAGTCGGTGCATTTTGTACAGTCGCCGTCGCAGTGCCGTCATAGACTTTGTTTTGAGCGGTTGCACGATTTAGCGCACTGCCTGTGTCCCAAGTGAGCTGTCTTTGAGCTATATTAGCACCGGTAAAGAGCGGCTGGGCAATTGGCGCAATATAGTTACCCGCATCAGCACCGCTTATGCCCCAGCCTGTTGCAGTAACTGCAATATTAGTTCCCGCATTCGTTTGAGCAAAGCTGAGAGTCCCCGGTGCTACGGTCACAACATCGGAAGAAATAATGCCGCTAAGGGTCGGCGCGTTTTGCACAGCCGCCACTGCGGTGCCGTCATATGTTTTATTTTGAACAGTTGCGCGATTTTCCGCACTGCCTATATTCCAGGAAAGCTGACGCGGTGTGATGTCTGCTACGGCAAAGAGAGGCTGGGAGATTGGCGCAAGGTAATTGCCCGCATCGTCGCCGCCTATGCTCCAACCTGTTGCATTAACCGCAATGCCGGTTCCTGCACCAATCTGTGCAAAACTCAAACTACCCGGGACTACACTTACATTATCGGGCGATACAACGCCGCTGAGCGTCGGTGCATTTTGCACTATCGCCGCCGCATTGCCGTCATAGACCTTATTTTGAGCGACCGCATGGCTCATTAAGCTGCCTGTGCCCCAATTGAGCTGTAGCGGAGCAATGGTAACGGTCGCCACGCCATCATACGGATAAAACCCTGTATCGTGACGTATCACTCTAAAGTATACCGTCAAAGGCGTTACTGTCCCGCCCGCATTTACCGTTGCGTTTCTATATTGCGGGTTTGTAAGAGTCCATGGACCAGCCGCCGACTCGCTAAAGTAGACCGCGCCTCCGGCAGAGTCAATTATTGAAACTTGATGATTTCCTCCGGTGAAAACAACATCAACATCATTTACTTGTATGTCAGAAGAATCAACCGGAGTGCCTATGATTTCAAACGACCCGACCGAAAGACCGTTTCTTGCATTGAAATTGCTTCCCTGTGCTATATTGACAGTTACTTGAACCGTACCCGGAGCTGTTGACGGCTGTGTCGTAAGCGCAACGCCGCTCAGGCTGTAATAAACTGTGATTGCACCCATCCCCTGCACGCCGGCTTTGGCTTCAACAGATGCCGCGCGGGGATTTCCATCCCACGGAAGGTCATCGGGCAGGGTAATATTCAAGTGTGATAGTTCCGGAACCGCCCGATTGACCGTAACGGTCACATCACTTGCAGCCGTATAGAAATTGCCCGAATCAGTAGGGGTGAAGCTCATGTTATGTGTGTGCGGCGAGTCCGGGACATTTCCCACAAGGTTGCCGGAAGCAGTCCATGAGAATGAGCCCGGAGTGCCTCCCGGATTTGTAAATGCCGTAAGGGACACATCCGCCAATGTCTGCCCGTCCGCGTATGTGACGCTCAGACCTGTCGGCCAGCTTACGGTCGGTATGGCTCTGGAAACGGTGACTATCGTATTATCTGACACTGCGCTGCTGATTGTAGCAAACTCAGCGGAATTCTCCGGTGTAAAGATTATGCTGTGAAACCTTGTCCCGGCATTTCCGACAAAGCCTGATGGACTTGCCCATGAAAATGTACCCGGCACACGCTCGGTGCCAAAGACCGCAAAGCCTACAAGAGGTGGAATCGGCAACACTGGTATTCCTTCTCCCGAATAATCACTAATGGAAACCATGCTGAGCAAATCCCCAAACGTCGCCGTCATTCCTGTAGGCCATGTTATATCCGGTATATCCAGTGCCGTAAGTTCTACATCTATGGTGAGGTCGGCGGATAGCCCGTCACGGGTCACACGCACTGTAAACACACCTTTTATTTCATCGACAGGAGGCGCCGGACGATTCGCTTTAATGACTATGGTGTCTTCGTCATTACTGCTTGAAAACTCCAGCCAGACATTGTCGGGTAAAACACTTGCGCCCGCACCCAGCCGCTCATATGTAATCACACCCGAACCCGCTGCGCCGATTGAGACGGAGCGATTTTGGTTATTTATATTTATTGCGGACGGGGTGAGACTTATCGGCCTCGCCTGAGATAATTCGAGTCTGCCGCTCACTCCCCCGGGGTATGCGGGATTGGAAAGTCCGGTGTTTACTATAACCTCTGTTGAGCGAGAATCTCCGGGACTGTTTGAAGCAACGGTTAACGGCACAGTCACCACCGCAGTTGTTGCACCTGTTACATTTACATTGACCGTTCCCGAAGTAACCCACGCCGGAAGCACTCCAAGGCTGATTGAGTTTCTTACTTCCTGCTCATTTCCCGAGTCAAAATTTACACCCGTAATTTGAAATACCGCATTTATCGGTCCGGGCGGCACAGAGGGCGCACCCGGAGGTGTTCCATGCACGCTAACATTTCTAAATGCCGATATTGTAGCGGCATCGGGAGTGATAGAATCGATTCTTGGCGGCGGCGTGAGTGAAACATCCAGCCTAAATGACTCACTTACTCCGCCCCGATGTAAATGTATATCACCGTCAAATGTTATAGCCGATTCCCCTATAAGTGGGCGGCTGCCGGTAATTGTAATCATGTTACGATTAGGGGATACAGGCACAGGGTCAACAGAATATTCCAGCCCTGCCGGCAAACCCGATAAAGTAATATTTCCTGTTGCGTTGGTATACAAAACAATATTTCCGGTAAGCTTGCTATTGGTTATTTCTACTTTTCCAATATCGGGAGCCTGAATTTCAACATACATAAACGGCATGTTGATGTTTATTTTAAGCACCTGCGTCACACCTTCGCGAGTCACGCGCACTTCAAGCGGGGCGCCCGGCAAGGTATTGGCTGAATATGACAACGGGTGCTCGCTTATGACAGTTATCACATCTCCGCTCACATCCAGCCTCAGTCCGCCCGGCAACGCACTGACGTCACCTGCGTCCAAAGTTATTGTGCCTGTGGCATTGCCTGCCGAACCTACAGTATTTGACGGAGTTATATAGCTTGACCCGTGTCCGGCGACTGTCAATTCACCCGGATTGATGCTGAAAGTAACTTCCTCGAAGTATACCCGCACATCTGTTCTGTCGTCAATTGTCACTGTCAGCTCTTTGCCGTTTTGCGGCAGGGTTTGCGGCAAAATCACCGTCGGCGAGCCTCCGCTGACCGCAACGGTCCACTGCTTGACACGGTAAAACTGGCCCGGCGCCGCCGTAAGTACGACACTGACGCCCTGCTCCAATATTGCACCGCTGCCAATAGGCTCTCCGGGCGAAGCGGCGAGTGCCGCATCTACACTGCCCGGACCTTCAGCGACCGCAAAATCCAAAGAATAGCCCTGAGTAAAGTTGACCCTGATATCAGCGTCTGCATTTAAGCTGCTGATTGTATATATATTGGAACTGCCGCTTTGCAGCGGGCTTCCTCCGGGATGAGAAATCCATGAATATGAGAACACATCAATTTCAGGATTGGCATTTGCCGTAAGGGTCAGCGATGTTCCCTCGCGATGAAAACCGCCGCTCGCAGTTGGTACGGGGGTACCCCCCGCATCTCGCGTCGCCGTCACGGAACCCGTACCGGGTACGGCAACATCGAAAGCCACCGTATAGCCGGGAACCAGCCCGGCAGTTATTATGACATCTTCGCTCAGAGTATGCGTGAATGTTCCCGCACCCGCATCACTGTGGTTCTGTATTACAGGAGTTCCGGCATTGACACTCCAGCTATATTCGTACACTCTGAAATTAGCGGGCGGTGATGCGGTTAAGTTAATCACAGCTCCGGCACGCCGCAGCACGGTGTTACTGCTGATAATGGCGTCAGCGCCTATGGCGGCATCTATCGCTGCGCCAACCGGCATGATGTTATACTGCACCGTATATCCCCGTACAAGGGTCACAGTGACATCGACATCATCCGATAAATCAGTAATTGTAAGCGTTCTTCCGTCGGGTGAGATGCTGTGGCTTATATCACCATCAATAGCCCAGTCATAACTATAGAAATTAGCAAATGTGGGGTCAGGGGCTGTGAATGTAACCGATGCTCCTTTAGGGGCGTTTGCTCCGCTGTTAATCGGTACGTTCGCTCCGCCATCCCAAGTGTATCTCGCCGTTATGTCTCCGGTATCACCCTCTACAGTGAATGATACCCTTTGTCCGGGCAAAAGCTCTCTTCTGACTTCGACATTATACGCCGGCATTGTAAAGGATGCTGTATTTGAACCGGAACTTCTGACTGTTCTGACTCCGGTACCCGGACCGGGTCCCAGATTGGTGTCAGTCCATAAAATAAAGTGCGTATCATACGGCGGTGATGCCGGAGCTGCAACGAAACTTAGCAACACCCCTGCCAAGGCTTCTGCGCCGGAGCTTATCGGAGAACCGCCGGCTGTGGCGGAAATAACTGCCGCATCGAAACTCAACACGCGTAAAACCTGGTCAAACTCCACAGCTATAGTGACTGCCCCTCCCGCCACCATAGCTTCGGTTATTGTCAGAGCCAGAGTCAAGTCAGTCCTTGCTTGCGGCGCACCATTGATGTACCATTCCTTCACACTAAAACCTGCGGTTAAATTAGGCGCCGCTTCAAAGGTTATAGTTGTACCTGAAGCAACATTAATAATATAAGGATCATACGGCTGTATTCCGGAACCGGTGGGAGCCCAGCCCGGCGCACTTATCGTGCCATTATCTATCGAATAAAAGCGCACTTCAATTATCGCATCGCTAAATTGCGATATCATTCCGGAAGCGGCCTCAAAGCCTCTTTCTTGAATATCAGAGTTCTCAGCGCCATACTCATTATCCTCAGACTCGCGACTACTTGCATCTGTCTCACGCTTATAGCCCTCCGACTCAGTATCGCTACCCGCATCGAGCACATCACGATACAAGTAATCATCAGCGCTTGTCGGGTCGTCATCGTCTTCGCCTTCTGAAGAAGACGGAGTAAGAAGCGCGATGTTATCGGCGTCTCCTAATTCATACGCATCTTCATCAAATTCCGCAAAGGCCGAAGCATAAGCTATCAGTAAAATAAAGGAAAGCAAAACCGCAATTGCTTTATTTGTAAGTGTGTAACGCATAATTTATCATTTAACTCCATCAACATTTTGGGCTTTACAATGTGCGAGCGCATCACATATGAAATAACTTGCATCATTATCTAATATATTTATTGTCGGCATAATTTGGATAACAAATTACATACAAATAGAATCACCGCGCGAAATATTTTATGTCGCTAAGTATAGCATAAAATGTCAAAAATTGCAAATATTCTTTTAGTTTTTGAAAATATGTGACATTCATGAGACATTTTTTCAGCATTTCGCACAGTTTAGAGCACATAATACTCGCTAATTGTATCCTAATCACTCTAAAGTTTCGATTTAGATATGCCGATAACTTGTTTATAGAAGTAAATGCTGTATCTGACTCAAAATGAGCTTTCCCGGAAATAACGAGGAGTACGCCAAATTTATGAGAATACAAAGCAATATAGCCGCAGACAACTCCCAGCGTCAACTCGGTCTCACCTCACGAAATATTTCTGTTAACACCGAGAGGCTCAGTTCGGGCTTTCGAATAAACCGCGCATCTGACGATGCTGCCGGTCTTGCAATTTCTGAAAAGATGAGAACGCAAATCAGGGGTCTGAATCGTGCAAGCCTTAACATTCAAGATGGCATATCACTGTTGCAGGTCGGAGACAGTGCGCTGCAATCTATTCACGATAAAATGCAAAGACTTCGCGAACTTGCTGTGCAAGCCGCCAATGATACAAATCAAACTCTTGACAGACAGGCGATACAATTGGAGTTTGGACAGTTAACTTCCGAAATAAATTCAGTTGTATCACAGTCTAATTTCAACGGCAGACTATTATTTGACGGTAGTATAGGCGCATCATGGGATTATAACCTCGGAAAAACAACCATACCATATATTACAACCATACCGGCAGCGTCCAATATCGCTCCTGGCGGCGTCAATGTACCGGGATGGACTGTTCCGGGCAGTTTTGGCGTTGCTTCGACAGTTCCAAACTTGGGCGCCGCAGGATTTCCGACATCCGGTATATTTGCCATGCAACTTGTCACACCGGCAGACGGTACGCTCAATGTTGTATTGGATTTTGCTGACGAAAATGCCGCCGGAACCATGACCCGGGATGATTTTTTGACTTTTTTCCGCGATGGTTTTAACAATCTTGGTCTGGGAAATGTTGTAGACGAGGTTCGCTATAATGGCGCATTGTCCCGAATCGAGTTTGATTTTCCAAGAAACGGCAGCACTTTGACCGGAGTCATGGGTAAACCGAGCGATGTTCACCCGCCTCCATCATCGGCGCAGCCCAGAGTTTTAATAGGGCTTGGTGCGGATAACACTCCTATAGCGGCGCAGATGCGAGACTCACTTAATGGTGTGTCCACATTTTGGTCTTCTCCGCCATTTAGGACAAATCGACCTGATTTACAAGTCGACGCAAGCACCACCTTTGCCAATATGTCTATTCTCGGGAGCAATTCGATTCCATTTCCCGCAGCGGCAACCGCACCGGCAGGTGGGTTTTCGGATTTCTCCATAACCGTCGATGCAATAACAACAACCATACGTCTCATGCCGGGAAATTTCCCTGATGCGCAGTCATTTGTCGATGCAAACCATGAAGCTTTTGAGACCGCCATGCCGCGCGGTTTCAATCTCAATGTTGACGAAGAAACGGGCAGGCTTGTAGTTACAACCAGAATCTACACGGATGGCCATCAACCCTCTGTATCAATGTCGATAAATCCTGTGGCACTGGGCGTCGCACTCGGGTTTGGAAGTTTAAGTTCATCTGACATTACAACGGAACCTGTACCCGCCGACGCTATGCGGATTCAATCCGGAGCTAATCGCGACGACGGCGTAGAAATAGAGATTCCGCGGCTTTGCACTCGATCATTGGGGCTTTCCATAAGGCGTCCGGAAGATGAAAGAGTTCCTCCCAACGGATTTGAACATACAAATACCCTTGGTGCTTCCGGCTATACAGCTACAGCAAATGTTGCGGGCACTCCGATGGAATTCAGCCTTGATATCACGTCACATGAGAGAGCTTCCGCTGCATTACCGGTACTTACCAATGCCATCAACATCATCAGCATGGAGCGTGCGCGGATGGGCGCACAGCAAAACAGGCTCGAGTCAGCCAGACTCAATGCCGATAATACAAGTGAGAATCTGCAATCAGCCGAATCGCGTATCAGAGACATAGATATGGCTGCGGAGATGACCACATTCGTCCAAAACCAGATACTGCAGCAATCCGGCACAGCAATGCTTGCCCAAGCAAACGCACTTCCGCAAGGTGTGCTCCAACTTCTGGGATAGTACAAGCGATGATGTCAAACACTTGTGCTATCTGAGTTGTTATTGTCGTAGGTATTGTTTACGTATTTTGCAATAGCTTTACACAATAATACCGTCTGCCATAATGTCAAGCTGCGCTGCTTCAATCGCCAGTGCCACAGCCGACATGTCCGCTTTATGAAGCTCTTCGTATATGCTTAACTCCTGGCGTAGTTTCTCTGCTGTGCTTATTTCACCCAAATCATGCAAGGTCGATATAAGCTCAAGCTGTGCATTTAGCATTGGGCGCATAGCCTCTGCTAAATCAAACTGTGCTTTGGCATCGAGATAAGAAAACCATCTGCTTGCAGCCGTGGTCGTAAGCCTGCTGACCAGTAATCCGCGTTCTGCCGTTGTATGCTCTAACTCTGCACGATATGCGTTTATTATTCCGGTTTCCGCTCCCGCATCAATTAAAGCGTCTATTATTTCATTTTGCTGTTCGATTTGTCTGTCAAGCGCATCAAGTGATGCGTTATTGCCTAATAGAGTCGCTTTTAGTGCCTCCAAAGTTTGCACTTGCGGTATTAGCGGCGTGGGAATCGTGTAGTTGCCAATGAAGTCATAGCCCGGCAAGCCTCTTTTTCCATCAATGAGTTGTTGCCTTGCCCGAAATTCTTCGCGCTTACTTTCACTTTGCGTCCTCAATCCGGTCAGTTGCGCAAGCAAGACATCAACACTTGTCTGTGTAACTTCCCCAAGCCAAAGGCGTACACGCTCAACTTCAAGTTCCCTTTCAACAAGCGCGATATGATGCTTTAATAAATAGCTACTTGATAAAAGCGCACATGCATTGTAATACTCAATCTTAAAAACAAATCTTTCGGTTGCGGCGATTTGTGCGGTTTGACTGATTAGCGCCGCTTCATCCGGTTGTCCGCCTAAAAGGGAGTTCCATAGAAAGTCCACGTTCATCTGCAAATCTTGCATCTGTGCCTGTAACTCATCAAGCTGCTGTTGCATTTCAAGTATAAGTGATTCTAAGTCATCATCAGTGTACGTTGCCGGAAGCATCACATCCTCATGCGGTGGCTGAAGCGCTTTTCCCTCAAGCTCATTATGTTCAACTATATCCGCTTCATCATCCGGGTTTGTTTCGTATAACTGACTGTCTGTTTCGACCACATTCGATGCTTCTGCATAAGCATTATACCCGCCAATAGCAAAAGGCGTAATAAGCAAAGACAAAACAATTACGCAAAGTATTGTGCCGGACCGCATCTTCTTTTGCATAGCTGCACCCTCAATCTATAAACTCAATTTATGAAATCCAATCTTTCAAGTACCCAAAATATTATCCTTTGGGTATTTGTTATAACCCGTGCATCACATACCATGCCGACCCTTATTGTCGCTTCAATACCGTCTCTGTCATAAAGCGCGCCGCCATCCATCTCCGCCTCGACCACGAAAAAGCTTTGTCCATCCTCACTGCTACGTGCATCGGTAGATATTCTTGTAACCCTGCCGGGCATCTCGCCGTAATCGGCAAACGGCAGCGCGGCAAAACGAAAATTTATTCTCTGTCCAACTTCAATATCTGCAATATCCGCATTTGACAAAAATAACATTACACGGTGTTCACCATCGGATATAGGAAGAATCGTTGCTATATCCATGCCTGATTGTAAAAGGTCGCCGACATTTATTTCACCGAACATACTCACCACACCATCAATTGGAGCGATAACATGGGCGTCTTCTATCATCAGCCTAAGACCGGCAATATCAATTTGCAATGCGCTTTGATTGTTTTGCAGGGAAAACAGAGCTTCGGATATGCCTGTCAAGGTATCGAGCATATGCCTTTCGCGTAGCAGTTCCTCGCTGAAGCCACCGCCGGAGAGTTCAAGTAAGGAGTCGGCACTTCGTATGTTTGCTCCGAGATCAGATATACTCCATTCAAGATTAGTCATCCCCTGTAATACGGATATCTGCATTTCATTTATGTAGCTGTTTCGTTCCAGTACAACTGAATCAAGTTCAAACTGCGCTGTATCAAGTTCGTTGCGCGACACACCGCCAACAGCGTAAAGCTGCCGCATCCGGTCAACTGCCGCGTGCCTTTGAGCAATCGCATCATCAAATCGCTCAAGGTTTATCGCATAATCTATATACCGCCTGTGCTGCTCTGCGTATCTATCAGGCACTATGTTTTCGCCGCGCTCAAACGAGTCAAGTAATACTTGAAATGCAGAAAGTTCAGTTGTCGCCCGGTTACGGCTATTTGCCGCATTTTCTCTCGTTGTTCGTGCATCAGCTATAAAGCGCTCTATGTCTAAATTTGTATTTGTCAATTGTTCTACGGCAGCTTCGATATCTGTCACATACTTTTGGTATCGGAAATAGTAATCCATTTGCGCCGCATCATTGCGATTAAATAAGTTTTCGCCCAGAATGATACTTTCACGCAACAGCGTAAGATTGTCTATCTCGTCTGAAACAGAACTGTATTGCCGCTCCAACACTTCAAGTGTATTCAAGTGGTCTTGTGCATCTACAGTAAAAAGTGTATCGCCTCGCCTAACCGTCATGCCATCTTCTATATGAGTTTCTGCGACTCTGCCGGATATCGGACTACGGATAGTGCTTATCGTATCATTTGGCCGCACTTCGCCGCTTGCTCTGATATAAACATCTATTTCTCCAAAGATTGACCATATAAGTGCCGCAACGAGCAGCGCAATCAGAATATACGCAAACAGCGAAACGAATCTATGAGGACGCTCGACAAGCACTTCCCGGCTGTCTGTCATTTCCGATATGTTCATAATGCTACTTTGGGTCATGGTATAACCTCGCTTTTGTCAGTGCCAATCTCATAAGACTCCGGCAGTTGCTCTTTCCACAAATCATAGTATCTGCCGCCCACTTTCATAAGTTCCGCGTGGCTGCCACTTTCCAAAATACTGCCGCCATCTAAGAGATATATTTTGTCACAACGCATTATCGTACTTAGTCTATGCGCGATGATTATTGTCGTAATACCCTCTGTGTGCTCATCAATCATGCTGCTAATTGCTTTTTCCGTTATGCTGTCAAGGTTGCTTGTTGCTTCATCCATAATCAATATGTCCGGCTTTTTAAGCAGTGCGCGGGTTATGGCAAGGCGTTGCTTTTGACCGCCTGATAGATTGGCGCCATTTTCTTCAAGCATGGTTTCATAGCGAAGCGGCATCTGATTGACAAAATCATGTGTCTGCGTCATAGCCGCCACACGCACGACTTCTTCCATATCGGGATAGTCCATGCCGAGTGTCAGGTTTTCAAAAATTGTGCCGGAAAACAAAAATACATCTTGTGAGATATATGCTATTTTCTCTCTTAGTGCCTCA
>Ga0209755_10007006_pt1 | contig 12308 bp, 8 predicted proteins | sample TergutCo191P1_FD_187301 | JGI IMG/M metagenome (GOLD analysis project Ga0209755, IMG submission 187301) | Cornitermes sp. P1 segment gut microbial communities from Petit-Saut dam, French Guiana - Co191P1 (SPAdes) (version 2) | ecosystem: Host-associated > Arthropoda: Insects > Digestive system >... | reverse complement strand
AGACTGTAGTTCTTCGGATTTTGGAAAGAGAAAGTTGTGTGCAAGTTTTGTTCCACATTCCTTGTCATCTGAGCAAAGAGAAGAACGAGTCACATTTTGCCAAGACACTATCGCGATGGCCGATGCAGACGAAAATTTTTTTAACAAAATTATTACTGGAGATAAGACCTGGTGTTTTGCCTATGACCCTGAAACAAACTGACAGTTCTGAATGGGTTGGTGAGACATCCCCTCAACTGAAGAAACTGAAATTCCAAAGTTCCCGCATCAAGACCATATTGATACTTTTTTTCAACTCTCAAGGCACAGTGCACAAAGAATTTGCACCTGACGGAAAAACAGTAAATGCAGAGTTTTTTAAAGGAGTAATGGATTGCCTCCTGAAGTGCATTCAGCAGGTTTGTCCAGCTGCTTTCTGCTCTCTAGATTTTTTCTTGTTGCACAATAATGCACCTGCCCACAAAGCTGGAAGTTTTCGCAAATTTTTGACACCCAAAAAATGTTACAACCCTTTATCACCCCCGTACACTCCAGATTTATCTCCGCCAGACTATTTTCTGTTCCCCAAGTTGAAAACGAAGTTACAAGGGCTCCACTTTGCAGATGTTGCTGAGATACAAGAAGCTGTATTTACAGTTCTCATGAAATGTTATTCAAGAAAGTGCTCACAGGCTCAGACATAATGTGTTGTAATGTCCTGTGTACAGCCAGGACAGTTCAGTCAGCACAGTGACTAGGGCACATATTGGACTATCAGTGGATCATTTCTGGTATGAGCAAGAGATTCTTCTCCTCTATAAAATGCCCAGATGGGCTCCAGGTACCATCCACTATCCAGCTGTCCCTTAGCCTAGGGAGGGTTACAATTGTTAAACCACAATAAACTACTCAAAAGGTACACTGTGACAATCATACATACCACCCTCTCTTTCTCCTTGACATATGATGTAATAAGATCACGAAGGAAGAAAAATGCTTCAGCATTTACAGTCACAAAAATATGATCTTCAAATTCTGTGATAAAGCTGCACTCAACTGCAGGCTTTAGACCTGTTAAAAGCAGAGAAAACAATAAAACCAACAGGATGACTCACCTCAAGTCACAAAGAATTAATCATGTCCTGCAAAGTTAAATGTAATTAGAAGCTCTTGTAAATATCAGCTGTAGTTCGTGTTACATCACATAACATTGTTAAGAGGAAAATGTTGCACATATCAATTCAGTCAATGACATGAGAAGCAATGCATCATAACATGAACTACTGCCAACCAACTCCAAAGAGCAGAGTCAATCAGGACTGGCTAATAGTTCTGTTACTAGTCAAGAAATTTCACACATTTCATGGAACCCAGAGGTCCACTACCCTAGAGCCAGAATAATCCAGTGCACATTCTCCCATTCTATTTATTAAGATCCATTTTAACGTTATCATCCTATGTATTCTCAGGTCTTTGAAGTGGACTCTTTCCTTCACTTTCCCCATAAAATTTTATGTACATTTCTCTTCTACCTGATACATGCCACATGGCCTGCCCATCTCATCCTCCCTGATTTACACTTCTCTAGCAGCACATATTATAAAACTCCACAGTATCTTGTTTTGTCCAGTCTCCTGTTACTCAATCCCTTCTAGGCCCACATATATTGCTCAGGAACCTACTTTAGAACACCCTAAGCAAATGTTTTCCTCCTCAAATCAGAAAATACAGAAATACTGGATTCTAACTCCCAAAGTGTTTGCTGCGATTCTGTAAAATCAACAAATTTAAAGAACTGTACAGATATGCCACAGTGCTCTAAACAAATGCTTCACTATCAGTGCAGTACTAGTGTTATGGCAAGTGTTACTGGTGACTGGACGGTGACATGACTGGGCTTGTCAATATGTTCCTTCAGTACAAAAACAAAATCAACATTGTTATGCATCATGGAGATAAAGGTGTTTGTGCAAATAAAAACAAGCTTATCTTGCACAAATTCATGTCCCTTGCAATACATTTGCAGTGCCTCAAATTTGTCTGTTTCTCAAGCCTGGCTTTTGAATTGTGTGACAAATACAAGATCTACTTTGCTGAAATATTCACCTTTAGGCCAACAAAAAATGACACCTCAGATGTTTGTGAATAGCCTGTCACTGTATGAGCACAGTGGTGTGCTCTGGTGACAATTTACAGCACTTGGAACACCACACACACAGTTACTGTCTGAAGTTTCTGGCACTTGCTAAAGGAAATGAGAAAACTGTTAATTTGTAAGACTTGACAATTCAGTGGTGCAGAAACGGTCAAAATAATTGTAAGTACTTGTGTACATAATGACTGGCAATTTCAAATATTGGTACACAGGTAATTTGATTCCTTCTTAAAAGTTCACATTTAATTTGGTGTAACTACATTCAAAACAAGCAGTAAATGTAACCCATTCTGACATAATGCAAGTGGGAACCTGAAAAATGATTCAAAACCCAGGCCATCTGCTTTAACTCAGAACCAAAAATACTGTCCTATCAGTATTAAGTCCACTGTCCCTGTACAAAGAAGGTTAACATACAGACAACGTCGGCTGTCTTGGCTGCTTGCAAATGCTCAGTCTTGAGATGCAAATGAAGTGAGGGAAGTGCAAAAATCACTTCTTGTGTGGTTTGAATCCTGAGACTTGTCACTGCTGCTGCTGATCCAAGACCTTTGCTGAACTGCACAGCTGTCCAGTCTCTCCCTCTCTAGGCTTGGAAACCGATCAACTGCTGTAAATGAACAATGTTCACAACTTCAACTATCACTTCTCTACTTCTACTAAGCAAGTAACTGACAGATTATCTAACTGATCAAATACTACAGTCACACACTAACACAGTAACACACAGTAGCATCTAAAGTAAACTACCAGCATTAAGAGGATTTACAATATAACACTACTAACATACTCAAGAAATGGATTATCACAATCACACAACAGGTGTGTAGTACGTGATGTGTATTTTCACCATAAATGACACTAGCCTGTGAGACAACTTTGTTGCATAGGATGTGTGTGTGTGTGTGTGTGTAATGGACATCAAAAATATTTTATCAAGTTTAACAAATAATTAATCCAATATTGCACATAAAGCATTGGAAAAGATCACTGTTTATTGCTCCAAAACAACACAACTTTTGAAACTTACTTTACATAGACTCCTAGAAATGATTACATAAGCTTGTCATACAACAAACAAAATTCAGTTTCTAGTTTTTAGGCACCGGTGACTATTCTTACTGAGGCAAGCAGTGCACTACATTGTCAGTAATTTGCCAATATTCTGGATGGTAAGAGGATCATGCCAAAATGTATAGGATAATTAATTTTTTCCATGTTACAAGCTACATACCAGTTAATGATTGTTTCTGTTAATTGTGAAATTGTTGGATTACATGCTGTACATTACACAGGATACATGGGATATTCAGTACTGATCTAGTGTAGACTGAAATATGTAATATTAATATTCAGGGTCCATTTACTCTATCACATAACCAGTTCAATGTCCTTTAATCCAGCCACTGGTAATCTGGAAATCCTGATAGTCTGACACTTAAGGGAAACAGTCCCAAGACTGAATATTTATGATATGCGACTGTAAGCTTCGCCATTGATAACCGGTTCCATGACTTTATCTTGTGTTATCAGGACTTTAGTGAGCCCATCCAGCTACTGTAATGGCTTCAGCAGATCCCAAGATAAGTAAACAACGCACTGCTGGCAAGAAAAAACATACAACTTCAACATTTCCTCAGTAACATGAAATAATTAGGAGGCTCCAAAGTGTATTACTTTAAAATGTGACTAAGTCAATGATTTGAGAATAAAAACACGAAAACCAATACTATGACAAACGTTCCAAGCACAAAGCCGTGAACATTCGTACCAAGACATGGTACAGCATATGTTCAGAGCACAAAGCTATGCATGATCATATATTTCTAACCCTAATTTTTATTTCTGAAATGTGATTTAAGCATTACTCACCATCAATCTCGCTGTTAGCAAACACAAAATGGAACCATTCCTGTACAGTGAGAAACTGCAGAGGGAAGAGCACATTGTGATACCAGCAGCACACCATCACCATGCCGTGGTGTTGAGCATGTGGCTGTTCTACCATCATGTCAAGGCTGAATGTGAGAGTCTGGACCACGTGCACATCCAGCTGATCACTCACTAAGAAATAAAACACAAACTAACATGAAATTTGATACTTTAATGTCACTGGTGATCAATATAGTGGTCCTTTGGGCTTTGAGGACATGTAATGTAGTGCATATGGAAGGAACTAAAAGTTGTTTCCTGAGTCACATGCACTGCCCCACTCAACCTTTCCCCAGTCCATGTCACACAGCATGATGTGGCCTGATGGGTGAAGTAGGCACACTTAGCCATGCCCATCCAGTGCTCATGAGTCAATGAACAGAATTTTATTCAACCAGAATAAAAAAAAAAATCACAATAAGACAACAGCATGATCACATGTAAATGCTAATGTACAGAAACATAATGTTCTCCAGTTATGTTCAAGCTGATTAACTCAGATGTTTAGAATTGCATCTCTCCTGTACAGAATGACCAAATCCTAGGGCAGCTACCTGCTCCTGGTACTTCATTCTGCAGCTGAGACTCACAGGACTCTAGCTCTTAACTGGGTCTACAGCACCATGCAACATAGAAACTTGAAGTGTACCAGGTTTTCACAGCAGCTATTGTTCAAATGACAGTTGTTTGTTGGGTTTTCACACAAAGTGGTGAAATTCTCTGCTGAAGTTTCTGAGAAACATACTGCTTCCATCTTCAGGTAAATGAAACTGGTTCAGGTGGACGCTGAATGAGATTCAGTCACCACACAAATGAAAGCAGTATGTTCACCTGAAATGGCAACATGAACCCTCAATACATATGGCAGAAAAACCCAAAAAACCACATTTATTTTTAGGAAAGGCCAGTGGAAGGTGGTGAAAGTTGGTGATTGCTGTTGGACAGACAAGAACTATAAAAAGGTCTCCCAGGAAAAGATGCACAAATCCACAGCAGTACAGTGTGGTGTCGTCAGGTATAAGGTGATTGGACTGCACATCTTCCTGCCGCAGCTGACAGGTAACACTTTGTGTAAAATGAACTACCTGCAATCTTAGAAGGCACTCCTCTTCACACCCTGTCAAAGGTACTACCAACATGATAGGACACCCACCCACTCAGTAAGTGTGCTGCAAAGGGCTAGACTGTGTATCCAGGCTGGACACAGCCATTTTGAACAGCTGCTGTAATCTCACTGTAACAATGAAATATTTCTGCAGGTGAACGCACTAATTTATGTGTGTTCTTGCCCGCCTCTTCTTATTTGTTCACACTGCACAGTCCCACAGCTTTGTAACGGCCAATAACTGGACCCATGTCAATATGACTTTTTTGACTCAATATCAGTTCGGGAATCGAACACTACAGTGATGACACAACATCACAGAACATCCTGTACATGCATATATTGTCCAATAGATAGTGGAACATACAGAAAATCATACAGTGAAACATGGATTTTACATTCTTTGAATCTACATTTTCCTTGATTTTACAAATGGTGTTACTGGTCCTGCCTAAATATCTGTAAGAGCTATGTCAAATTTAATTTGGATACACATTTGTGCTCTCTAACCCAGTCACTTAGCTATACATTCAAACTAAGCGTAAAATGACACAGTTCTCTTGTTCTATGTACTTGCAAATGGAAATCTGTTGAAAGAAAAAAAGACTTTCAGTCACAGTTTCCTGCCTCTTATACTGGCTGCATGTCACACATTGTGCACAGCAGTAACCTAGCTGAGCCCCTCTGCTCTGACAATATTGTAGAAAGGCACAAATCAATGTCAGTTGCTCTGCTGGGATAGTCCACTGTACACAGTGTAGGGAACAGAAAAATGTGCGCTGCAGATGTAGTGGACATTACACGATGGCTGCTTTCCTCAACAGTACTGAGAAGAAAGCGCAAAGTTCAGTACAAAGTGAAGAAGTTGCTAGTCACTTTGATAGAAATGTGTATGAAGTGAAACAGATTACATTTTAATGCAATACACTGAACTAGAGTACACGTTTAATTAAATATAGTGTTAATTTAGTGTGTGTCACTCACACTGAGGGAGGCACATAGGCTAAGGGTACTTGAGAATAGGGTTTTGAGGAGAATATTTGGGCCTAAGAGGGACGAGGTAAGAGGGGAGTGCAGAAAACTACATAACTACTGAGACGTCCGCTTCCAGGTCGGCTCCAGGCTTGCTCCTGGGCAAGCATGACCGGTTTGTTTTTCCCTATACTGTTCCCTGTGTGAGGCTATCGTCTGATCATTGGCTGCTCTGGGGAAAGGTGAAAGGCAAGGGTGTTGCCCCGAATTTTCCTTACGGGTTTTGATTTTCATGTTAAGTACTGGTCTTCTTGGTTTCATTCTATCAACATCTGGGTTTTCTGGCTGGCTGGGCCAGGAGCAGGAGGCTCCTTCGACAGTTAATCGACTCCAAGAAGGCTACGCAGACGTCTGGGATATGTTGTAAGGTAAAAGTTTTCTATTCGGTCTTGTTATTTTAAATTGAAGTTCCGATTATGTTTGTGACGATCCCTGATGTCTGCCTAGTGGTTGCCTCAGGAGGGGCAGGTACGAGGTTACCTCCCCGTGAGTAGGATTTCTTTATTTGTTTGTACAATTCAAAATGATGTACTAGGTTACTGTATTGTTTTCCGTTTCGATTCAGTGTTACACACGACAGATTTTATGTCTAGCCAACGGTTATGTTAAATGATGTATGTGTTACTTGATTGGCTGAGGGTTGAACCTTTTGTGTTGTAAGTTTACATGGGCCGACTATTGTATTGTAGGACTGATTCTTTGTTTGGCTGTGGTTTTCTGTGTATATTTTGTAAACTTATGCTGTGCTGATGGATATGTCATTGTACTGGATAATTAACATTTGGCTCTGTGCATGCTTGTGAGATTATGTTACGTTTCAACTATTCATTACTTTGTTCATTGTTTCCCGTTATTCCATGTTCAGGTTGTTAATACAATTACTTTGGTTATTTTATTGTGCCTTGTATGTTGGTTGGCTAACTGTTCCCCACAAGACCCCATTATCTGGAGCTCGGCGGCTCAAAGGACTGAGGGCTGATTTTGTGCCAGTCATCGGAACACACCTAGTATCACTACCCTGTTGGGTAAGCGACCCAGGGGCTCACTACACAAACACAATACAAACTCATGAAGACAGATACAGACTTCATTGTTACCTGCAGTGTTGAAGACAGCTCCTTGCTTCCTCTAGTCATCATACCATGCAGAGCCACTGGGTGCTGTAGAACATCAATATTCACAGCTTCCACAGTCAGCAGCCCGAAGTTTTTGTTCTTGGTGCATCTCGAAATGTTGAATACAGAGCCTGTGATTTACCAACGGTCACCTTCACCATAGTCCTAAAACACAATCATCATAATTGAGTGAAGAGAACATCATTAGCACTGATAATACTTTTTTATCTTTTTCCTGAGTATATTTGTCTCAGCATCTCCAGCACATTCAAGCTTTCTATTTAATGAATCTGCCATGCCTGGGGATGTGACAAGAGGAACACTACATTGTTGTACCAGTAAATTTTGGAGAGTGATATTTAATGACAGTCCCAACTCATAATATGATACTGTGTCAGTGCTGATGACATTGATGAATAAGTGAATGAATGAATGGCTGGGAATGCAAAAGCCCAACCTCTACCATGATGAAATTTTCAAAATCATGCCAAGAAAGGACAAATTCATTAATTTAATGCTAAATATAATGATGCAAGTGGGAAAAATGGGCTACATTGAATGCTGTAATGACTTCTCATTTAATTTTTATGAGCCAGGGAACTTTGCTTATTGAAGATCCCTTGTAAGTCGAGCAGTATTAACACTACAAACAGTTTCAGTTGGCACTGTATCAGTCTGTGTCATCATAACAACCTGTATCAAAGGACTGGATACTACAACAGCACCTGCTCCACTGTACCTACACATGATTCTGTAACACTCACTGTTGATTGGGTACAACACCTTCCAGAAGGACAACCATAGTTCGTCCAATGTGTCCAGTAAGGGAACATTCCAGACTGGCAGGTCTGGACTTCTTGCAGCAAGTAAGGCTGGAGTGAAGATTTGTAACCTCTGCTTCTAACTTCAGTCCACTTAAAGTTGTTAGCAGCCTTGTTTGATGAATTCTGGCCACAACAAACACTATGAGACGTGTACACTCTACTGGCACTACACCTGTCAAGTCAACAGCAGAACAAATACATGTAACAATATCTGCAGATATATTGTAACAAGGCAGTAAGACTTTGGCAATACGAAGTGTGTTTGTAAGTATCCTCCTGGTAAAGGCTGAGAGGCCAGAACATGTTGGAGAAGCATCAGAACAAGTGTAAAATATACAGGGTTTTTGGTATATCTGTTTGTGTACATTAATAAAATTAATGAAGCAAATGACAGTTAAGTATGTAACAATACTTCTGACTTCCACATCTTGAGTTTGGACATCACTTGACATATGGCTTGAGGTACTGCTGACGACTTTGCCGTAATGCAGTGCCACCAGGTGTGCAGTTCGACTGCAGTCTTCTTTGCTGTGACAGTGCCACCAGGTGTGCAGTTCGACTGCAGTCTTCTTTGCTGTGACGGTGCCACCAGGTGTGCAGTTCAACTGCTGTCTTCTTTGCTGTGATGCTGTGTCACTGGGTGTGCAGTTCCCAGAAATATGAAGCACCACATTACTTAAAATCATCAGGCACATTCCAAAACACTGGAATATTTCTGGCATTAAGTGAATTTTCTCAGTTGTTTTCAACAAACACAATCCCATATCTTACCACACAAAATTCCACACACACAATAAAATCATGTTTTGAAATATACTATTTTGCATATTCCAGTATGCTTGTGCTCTTATTTTGTGACTGGTTCTGATGAATGACGATAAGAACACATGGCTGTCCCCTCTGTCCTGCCACTGTGCAGACCACTCTCAGCTCTGTAAGAGTTTGTCTTTGATTAAGTAAATTTGACTGCTTTTCAACTTTACAGAATAAGACCCTTCCTCAATCAATTTATTTTATGCTTCCAACAATAACATTATACACAGCACAAACTGTAAATACATAACAGCTGCAACACTATATACCCTAGAAACATGGTTTGTTTCATGTATACAAGTGTAAATACCCTGCATAAATGTGATAATAATGATGATGATGATGTCTAATGGAACGTGATGCTGTCCCTAGAAGAGCGGTTCCCAACGTTTTTAAAGGTCATATCATATTCTTGTTAAAGGGTAATCAGACCATAAATGACCCAGTGACCCAGGACCACAGCATCACACGTCACAAGTAAGTTCCTCATAAATAGTTCTGGTTCTGACATACATAAACATCCAATAATGAAAGCTGGAAGAGTAGAACATGGTACTTGTACCATCATCTGCCTTCTTTTTGAAGACTGTGGGAGAATTTCAAAATCCAGTTCCACAAGTTTCAGAGGTATAGTCAAACTTTACAACTTGTCTGTTTATATCACGTTCCGAGTGAACTGTTTGTGTTATAAAAAACTCCTTTCCCTTCCATTTTCCTTCTCGGTTGTATTTCATTGTTTCTAAAACCACAATGTCGACATTCAAAAGACATTAAAACAATCTCTTTATAGAAAGGTATTTTTGTAATTAAAAGCCTCGTAATGCCCTGAAACGAAATATTCATAGTTATAAAACGTATACTTCCAGAAATCACACGTAACTATGTAGGATGAAATAAAAAAAGACATGAGAAGTATCTTCATAACATCGCACCACACAAATTAAACCACTATAATACACCTACCAAAATGACTCCACAATGCAACTTCTTCAGTCTACTGATATCTCTTATGACTCACAGGTCTAAAACTACAAATATGAGCGCAACCTTAACCTCACATACATTTGCACCACAGTTCATGCACAAGCTTTCAATTTCAGTTGTTTCTGATTCTGGATCATCCGCTGTCAAATCCCTGAAAACAGGTAATGGACCTCCACCTGTACTACTTTCCGTCATTTCAAACTACTGACAGTTATGTTAAAACACAACAAAAACCACACCACAACTTCATCCGACTACCCAAACACTGCGACCACGTGTTTCCCGGTAGTCACAGGACATACATAGTGGATGTCACAGATTATCACAGATTAATACCCTTAGTTGTCCGAGTCTTCTGCGACTCCTGGTGATCCTGCAGCGGATTTTCTGGGCAGAAATTACTGTTCAAGAGTGGTTTGCCATTGCCTTCTCCTGAGATCATTTCACATTTGTGCGTTCCCTATTCCGAGTCTTTTCTTCCACCAGCATGCGCCATTTTTTTTGTCCTGTACTGTTTATTTTAAAACTTCCAAACGTAGTCCGGTAGCTTTCTTGATACTGTCAAGCCAGCGCATCCGTGGTTTTCCCTGCCTCCTGTATCCTGCAACTTGTCCAAGCATAATATCCCGTTGCAGTGACGCTTTTGCTCTCATGACGTGACTAAAATAACGTTGATCTTAGTCGGAGGATTGTTGCTTTTAGTGATCTTTTGGATTTCACTTTGTCCAGTACCGAAAGGTTCGTTTTCCTCTCTGTCCAAGGAACTCGTAAAATTATTCTCCACATCCATAGCTCAAAGGCATCAATTTTTTTCCTTTCCTTTTTTCTCACTGTCCAGCTCACACTTTCGTATGTCACTGTTGGGAATATTATGGTTTCTGCTATTTTAATTTTGGTAGCTTTCTAACGCCCCAATCCTTCATAATTTTTCCCAATTTTGTCATTGCCATTCTTACAATTGAAAGTCTTCTATTAATTTCTTTGTAGTAGTAGCCATCTCTGGTAATTATAGAGACTAAAAAAGTGTAGCAGTTTATCTCCATTTCTGTTCCGTCTAATATGAATTCATTTAGAGTTCCTGTTGTCATTATCTTGGTCTTCTTTAGGTTCAGCGTCAGTCCAGCTTTCTTACTCACTTCCTTTAGCTTTTTTAGTAGATTTTTCATGTCTTCTTTATCTTCATCTAATATTGTGGTGTCATCCCCATATCATAAATTGTTTATAGTTCTCCCTCCCACTTTTATTCCTATGTTGTCTTCAAATCCCACCCTTCTCAATACATATTCACTGGACAGGATGTACCCTTGTCTAACACCTTTTCTCACTTCAGACCACTCTGTTACCATATTCTGTTCGTACTGTGGCTTCTTGTTTCGTGTACAGGCCCTTTATGTGGACTATAAGGTGTTCCGGCACTCCCATGCTTCTTAATGTGTTCCACAGCCAACTATGATCTACGCAGTTGAAAACTCTGATGTAGTCTACAAAGCACATAAATATTGATTTGCCATATTCCATCGCTCTTTCTAGGCTCCAGCTTATATTTGTAATCTGGTCTCTCATTCCTCTACCTTTTTTAAATCCAGCTTTTTCTTCTGCTATTTCCCTTTCAATGTATGTTGCTAGCCTGCCTTGAATTATTCTCAGCAGGATTTTACTTGCATGAGGATCAATGCAATGGTTCTGTATTTGGAACACAGTCTGAGTTCTCCTTTTTTCAGTAGAGGTAAAAATAGAGATCTTCTCCACTCTTGGCGCCACAAATTGCTTTTCCAAATCTATTAACATAGAGGTGTTAGAGCTGTTATTGCTGCTTTTATTAGTTCTATTGGCAGTTCATCTACGCCAGTTGCTTTATTTCCAGTTATTCCTCCCAGAGCTTTCCTCACTTCACTTTTCATCACTAATGGTTCCTGTGTGTATGCTTTTTCCTGGAAATCCATAGAAGTGTTTTGATCCTTTTTGTAGAGGTCTTCTGTGTATTCCTTCCATCTTCTAATTATTTTGTCCTTTTCTATGTAGTCTATCCCTGCTTTACTTCTTAGCGTACCTGTATTTATTTTTGGTTTTCCAGTTATTTCTCTTATCTGTTGATGTAATTCTCTTGTTCTTCCTTTTTAATTGTGCTCTTCCAATACCCTGCATTTTTTCTTTAGATAGTTTTCCTTGTCTCTCCTGATTCTTTTTTGTATTTCTCCATTTAGTTTTCTTACTTCGACCCAGTTTCCTTCCATTTTCATTTTTCGTCTGTTCTCCACGACCCTTGTGTCCTGGGACATCCAAATGGGTCCGTTTTTCTCTTCTTTTCTCAGGATGGTTTTGTCTACCACCTCCTTGAAAGTGTCCGAGTTTTTCCACAACTTTATTGA
>Ga0209755_10007005_pt1 | contig 12310 bp, 7 predicted proteins | sample TergutCo191P1_FD_187301 | JGI IMG/M metagenome (GOLD analysis project Ga0209755, IMG submission 187301) | Cornitermes sp. P1 segment gut microbial communities from Petit-Saut dam, French Guiana - Co191P1 (SPAdes) (version 2) | ecosystem: Host-associated > Arthropoda: Insects > Digestive system >... | reverse complement strand
CTTGCAGGTATGGTGGTTATAAAAACAACATTTAAAATAGGTAAAATCGGTAATGTAGATGTGATGATGATGATGGTAAAGTGTTATTCCTTGATTTTATGGGGATTTCAAAGAGGTCATTCCTGGCAGAAGGAGATGTTTTGTACTTATGTTGGGCTGAGTTGTCACATTGGGTTCAGAACATTTACTAACAGGGAATCCTCCAACTTTATTATCATTGACACCATGTCTATATTACTTATTTTAAATATTTTAACTACTGTTCTTATAAACACCACACCATAATGCACCATGATAAAAACATCATCTCAGTTCTGATAAGGCAATTTATGTATACCCTTTTATATTTTATAGAGTTTGTAGTGTCTAGACTGACCCTGGGGCTAATCCAGCCTCCTATACAGTGGGTACTGGGTCTTTCCTAGGCGTAAAGCAGTCAGGGTGTGGCATTGACCACCCACCCCCATCCAGAGCTGAGGTTAAGGAAAGACTAGAGCTATTTATCTGCTCCCTCTATGGGCATTCCTGGCCTGTTCTAGGGTGAACTTTTACAGTTTGTTATGCCTGATGATGACATACTTTTAGGGCAAAACATGTTGCACTAATAAAATACATACATACATGGTGGTACTGACAGTCATTGCATAATTATTGGTTGAAGCACAACGAGATGTTCAACTTTTAAAGGGACAGTGTTAGTTAATACTGTTTGGATCCTAATAAACAATTCATAATTAAACAACACCCCAGGGATAGCATTATCAGAGTACTGAATGGACTATGAGTTGGATTATTGAGGGTTGCAGTCTGGGCAGGGTAAGAGAATTTTCCCTTTCTTCAAAATGTCACAACTGGCTCTGAACCCTACCCGGCCTTCTGTTCAGTGGGTACTGGGAGTAAAGTAGCCAGGGCATGTGACTGACCACTGACTTCCTTCTGAGTGCCATGTTTAAGAATAGGTCGATCTATACTCCTACTACCCCTGCATGCCTTCATGACATGTAAGAGGACAATTTTAGGCACGTTCGCAAAATCGCGGAAAGCGACTGCTAGCTCTGTTATTCTCTGTTCATCTGTCTGTCCATCTGCATGCAACAACTTGGCTCCCACTGAACGGATTTTCATGAAATTTGATATTTTATTATTTTCGAGTATTTGTCAAGAAAATTCAAGTTTCATTAAAATCCAACAAGAGTAACGGGTACTTTACATGAAGACTGACATACTTTTTTGATCATATCTCACTCAGTTCTTATATTGTGTTAAATGTTTCAGACAAAAGTTGTAGAGAAAACTGAAACACATATTTTGTGGTCTGTAACTTTTTTTTTTAATTGTGCCATTTATGAAATAATGTGGGAAAATATTGGTGAGCCAAACAGGCCACAGATGGTGCACGTGTGCATTGCGTGCTGGATAACTAAGGCTGCAGACACACTCTCAGATTATTGAATACTTAATTGGTTTTCCACAGCAACAACTGTTTTATGAACACACTGTAATGTACGTTCGTACATACATCACCTTATTATGTGACATTCCATGAACAGTTTATGTTCCTAAAGGTGTTCACAAACTTTCCTGTAGTTATGTAACAAGGTGTGTCGCTGCCACCACAAAGTTTCACTACTGGACCCTGTTTCCAGAAGTGTGGCTCCTGTGCACATTTTCACATTCTGTTTCCTTGAGTCTTGTTGTAATATTATCCTCTCATTTACATCTTGCTTCCCACATGGTTTGTTGCCATGAGGTTTTCCAACTATATTTATGTCTCAATTTAGATTGCCATATGAACCTACATTACAGTTGTTTTTGTCATGTGCCATGTATGAAATATAGCAAGTATTGATGTATTTGTCTTTGTTACAGAAGTGCTGATTACTAAATATAAATCTCAGACACAAAAGTATAAGCCTTGAATTAAATGGGTATGTGTTATTCAAGTGTCACTGCACCTGTGTATTTTTGTGGTGTCTTCCCCAAGGTGTTGTTACTGTATGAGACTGACATCTTTACATGTCTACAAAGACCACAGTCAGCTGCTTTCCTCAGTTCCTTAACTGAAGAGTGTCTTATCATTTCCTACAGCAGGGCAGCTGTTATGGGATGTGCCAGCAAATGCAGGCCATCTATGTATCAAGTACCTGGGAAATCATAACAGAAACCCTCTATGTATATATATTTTTTTGTAAACATGCCATTGCATTGGTTTCAGTTGGCAGTCAATTTTGTAAATTCTGTCTGCCATTTCAGTAATCTGTAGAAATTGCTTTATGAACAGACTACAACCAGTTTATGTTTTTTGCCCATACAAACTGTACAGTGTGAAAATATAAGGCTGACTTAAATTATACACATGTGCGGCAGAAAGTCATTTGACGGCATGAAAACAATGCTGCAGCATGCTGGCAAGATATGACAGCATATCCTTGAAACAATTTCCCCCCTAAAAGTACATGATTCAACAATTTTTTAGTGTTATACTGTGTTTCCTATATGACAGTCTTACAAATTTTTCCTGAATTTATGCTTCATTCAATGTGTTCCCAACATGAGGTGACAAAATTATGCTGTCACTTTGTAACGTGTACTTCAGGTTTGTTACCACTGCATATTAGAGGTAGCTAGGGAAAGTTAATCCATGGAAGCTTGGGGTGGGGAGCGATGTCGCATTCCTACTGTGTTGTCATCTGCTCCAGTGTGCGTTTTGTGGTGTGTGTGTAATCTGATCCATGGTACCCCCTAATCCATCCGATTTAATTTTTGAAGGTTTGAGGATGATTTCGGGTTTTATTTTCCATTTATTATAGATCATTATGATGTTACATACATATGTTTTATAGTGAATGGTGTATCCTCTTCTATGACATATTTGATTTATTTTTATTTATTTTTTAGAAAAGTTACAGGCAGAGTTATTTTTGTACCAATCATTCATTTTCTGTTCATATATATATATATCTGCACTTGTATATATCAAAATTTCACATATAGACCTTTGATAGGAATGTAAAATAGACTACAGCACAGATAGAAATGTTTAAGAGAGCAACTGTGCCCAAATGTTACACACTTACTTTCCTCTGAGCTTGATTTGTAAGATCTTTTTGTTTACTATCGGCACACAAATACACTGTGGCCCACAACTAACATCTAACAGTATCTTAACAGTGGATCCTAAACAGAACTCAAAGCTGGCTTCTCTTTTATAGAGATTTACAGTTCTACTGAGCTACTGTTCTTATCATCTTCATTATTGTCATAATCACCACCACTGCCACCACCTGATAAGTTTGCATGACTGCCATGTTGCTATTTATAACATAAAATATTACATTCCCAAAAGTGGTATATTTTTCCAAGGTATATTACCATAGATCAAATCAGGAGCTAAAAGTAAGTGTTGACCTTGCCTCATAAGTTTTCTGTTTTTGTTACCAAATTTAGGGATTAAGAACTATGGCACTGAGTTGAGTTGTCCTATACCACCATAATGTTTATAACAAGTTTCACGAATGTTGCTCCACTGGTTGAACAGTAGACATAGAACAAATAAACAACATGGCTCTCTGAAAAGTGTACTTATTTCCTCTCTGGGGAAGGACATTAGGCCAAAACACTGCAATGAACAGTGTGGCAGTCTAGTATAAATCATTCTAGTGGACAACAAAATACATTTGAAATTTAATGCACCAAAACTTTGTAAGTCAGAGCAAGTACACTTTATCTGCTGTTCCCTGTAACATGAATTTGTGTACTTTTGCTGGAATGAAATATTGCACAACTGTTGATCATGTGTGTGATTCATTGACTGGGTTGGTATTTAGATTTTAGCTTATGGTTTAGAAAAACATATCATTTGAAGACAAAAAGATAAGATTATGAAATATATGAAATTTTATGAAAAATATAACATTGAATATGCAGCATGTCTTAAAAATAAATTTCCTTATTGGCTGAATGTAAAATGAATCTGTACATGTCATGAAATTCTAGGGGTGTTTTCAACATGCGTTCAGGTCATTTGAAGGTTAATGTGAAGTGACATATCATGGTTTACTATACAATAATTATATATGAGTAAGTAGGATGTGAGCTAACAATCATTTCTTATATTTGGAAATGACTAATGCACAGTGCAAATGAAATACTCAAACCAGTTCCTGTATACTGTCTGCAATACTTGGGGTACACGTTGTGTCTGGTGATGTGTAGAAACTAGGGTTGTTCATCTGGGTCAGTGTATTCAGCATTCACCTCTGTTGTGTCTTCCAGACTTCTTCCACCAAGAGACACATGGATGTAACTGCAACATGTTCAGAATGATGTGCATCTGTCAAACCAAACATGCCTGTGATGTTGACCACAATACCGTGGTTGCTCTTGAGGGTGCAGAAACTGGTTTTGTGTTAAAAATTGTCATTGTCATAGAAGACTGAAACTGTCCTTCAAGGGCTGCCAGTTCACCTGAAGGTCAAAGTATGTGTTTCTGTTATAGTTATGTATTAACCTTTATCGTACGGCATTTAATTTAGTTTTCGTGCCCACGTACAGTGTTTATATTAGACAGCACTTTAAATTGTTACGTGTGGTTGCCTATTTTCATTTATAAATTATGAACCGAAGGTGATGAAACAATTAAATAATCTACACTATTGCGAAAAAATCAGAGATATTTCAGTTCAAGGAAATTTTCAGTACAGTGGCATATGGTGGGGGGGTGTTGGGGTGTTCAGACCCCCCCTTGAAATTTGGAAGGCCCTCCAAAATCGTGCCAAACTCAACCCGATTGTGAAAACTGTTAAAAATTGCTGAATTTAGGACGTCAACACCCCAAGATTTTCAGAAAAATGCAGTAAAAATCTAAAACTACCTAGGTTCGCAACTGTTTTACATTAGCAATGACAAATAAATTGGTTGTCATCATAAATAGTCTTTAAGTACCAAAAATTAAGAAAATTTTACTATATAAAATTAAATTTCTTGTACCAAATTACAGCTGCCTCCAGAACCCCTGACTAGGGAGCTACTGCCCCCAGATCCTTGTTCTCTCTGTCCTCAACTGAATTTGTTGAAACCCCCCAACCCCCCGAACAAAATTCCTGGGTATGCCACTGGTTCAGTAGAAATGTTTAGTGCCTACACACAGGAAGTTAATTTAAAAGTTTTATAATTTTCAATTTATTTTACTTATGTTTCTGTTTTGGACCTGATGTATGCACAGGAAATTCCAGTGTGAAGATTTTTGGAGTTGTGCCTTGGCGTAGTGTCAGAAACACCATCTTATGTCACGCGCACACCATACTTTCTCCAAACTTCACTAACAACTTTTTTTCTTCACACCACTCACAGTTCACACGCGACATTTTAGCTGTGTCACTGTCACGAACCAAGATTGACCAAACTTTGAGTGCTGTTCCAGTCTGACTTGTGCCATCATTTCCAGTATATCTTTTGCGAGGAGGAATCGAGAGTCATCACTACATCATATTTTCTTATTTTGTCAAGGAAAGAGTAACTAAAACAGAGATATTTCAGAGGTTGTCTAAAAATGCATAAAATTCCATTGCCTAAATAAATGATGCAGTCGCTCGATGCCCCTGCTTCTTCACTCTCGCTGTCCCAAACCATTTCAGATATATGGGTTGGGGACAGGAACCTGGCTCTCTTATGCACAGACATTGCAGAATGCTGACTCAGAAATTAATATTCAGTTCTTCATATTATTATGAAGTTGGAACAAGTGGCAATGCATTGAAATGCCATATTATTTCAGCTGGTTTACTGCTCTGATATTTACAGATCAGTCTGTTTATTTCTATATATCAAACTGCAGTTGGAATTGTAAGCCCAGCGGAGTTTAGCGAATGAAGCTTTTCACTTGTAGTGAGTTAGGGGAAAATCATTATCTCATTGAACTGCCAGTAATTACCTATATTTATTTGTACGGGTGAATTTATGCATCCTGTTTATCTTAGATTTCAAACCATCCTTCTCGAATAGGGCGGAAACTGAACTGAAATGTAACACTGGCATTTGAGAAAATTTAGCATTGTCATTTTATCATATACAGACAGGTGGTACTTAGTCCCTTTTAGCAGTAATATATCCTGCGACGGTCGAAATAAAGTGTGTCTGTGTTTTGGCTACAGCATCATGAACTGTAAATTTTATCGCTGAATGACATATTTGGTGTGAGTACGAGCGGGATACACAGTAAGAAAATTCGTATACAAAGCACCCCTTCAGGAAGAGACTTACTGTAACAGCAACGCTTGGCAGAGTGCATGAGGCTTTCACAGTGAAATGTGTGTGGTCTAAGTGCTGGACAAAATGAAATGCGATCGGTGCTAAACGTTTTGTAGGAAGGAAATGAGTAATTTCCGTAGCATAACAACAAACAGATGAGGTTTCAAAAGTTATAGGGTGGCTAGAAACTGCTATTCATGACGTGCATATGTACATAATTTGTCAAAGTGGCCGGAGCGTGAATCTGACCACAAAACATTATATAATGTGGAGATAACATGTGGGGCTATAATTCTAAGCCTGTACATGACTGTGCGGAGCATTTAAATGGCCGCAGTGCACCCATTTGGTGCACTCGTAGGATGCCGATTTAAAAGGATAGGGTGCGTTCGTCGAATAAAGGTTAAATCAAACACGGGAAGTATATACATATGCTCATGGTTAATTATCTCAAAATCCATAAGACGTGACAGAGTTTACTGGACATAAATGTGCGCTTTGTCTTGTGCACACTTTTTTTTGACTCTGATAAACATTTAGTGGCTTACATTCAAGATCATATACATGTATGTATTCATGTATAGTAAAGGTAATGTTCACCCTGTAACATGCCATGAAGACAGAGGGGGAGTAGAGGTATAGCTCTACTGTTTCTTTAACCTCTGTGTCAGTTGGGGGTGGGTGGTCATCATCATGCCCCAGCCAGTTTATGTCCAGGAATAACCTGGCATCCATTGTATAGGAGGCTGTATAGCACCCAGGTATGGTGTGGTCATATGCGGATTATCTTGCTACCACCGGGATTTGGTTCATGTACAGTGGTCTTTAAAACTGCCCCATTTAAATAAGAATGGACATGAATGACACGTTTTATGTTACTTTCTGTTGTCAAATGTAATCTTAATTGACTAATATGTTCTTGAGCTATTCCATGCATATGGACAGAGCTGTTTCAATAGGTGTGCTGCTGGAATGTGAATGTGCCTAACAGTGTTGTAGTCAGAGTTACAGAATGAATAAATTCAACAATTTACGTTTTTAAACATTTGTATTCTGAGAGCAGCATGTGTGAAGAAGTTTGATAATATTCACATTCACACACTGTATATGGATGAATATTTTTACTCTTATTTTAGTCAGGTAGGTAATGCGGTCCCTCTACATTGTATGTCGTATAATTTGAGTGGAGGTAGAACTCCAGTCATTCTGAACTTCAGCACTAGATGGAGGTGAGTGGTCAGCCTCAGACCCTGACCACTTTATCCCTTTATCCATTATGCTGGGTGGGCCCAGAGATAAACCTCTTGCCTCTGCTGGAATTCGAACCCTGTACCATCCATCCCCTAGCTTAGTTGCTATATCAACTAGTTACTGCAGCTCCCCTTATTGTAGTAGGAGTTTTATGTTGTTATGTACTCACAAGATGAGAAAAAAGACACAGATCTGGCTGGCAAATGTAACCCAGAAGATGGTAGAAGGAGCAGAGTTGATGGTGGCATTATACACCTGAGTGTACAGGACACCCGAGAGTAGAGGAACTGCGTTGTCTGCTGCAGCAAGGATCGCAAATACTTTCCCTGTGTGGACAAACATATCACAGTGAAATCATAATTGATTATGTACCTGCGTATACACAGGCATAGTGCACTATATTTTTTTTTTTGTTCCTGAAACAGGGATTGTGAATACCATCTGTTTATAGTTACATAAAACACAAGAAAATACTGATTTTAAAACTGTAAGAAAATGTGAGACCATAAATATCCCCAATAATTTACACCTGAAAGTTCAAAATTGAAAATGGGTAAATTATTAGGGAATAAAATACCTCGTTCTGACAGTGGAACAGTCTTGGATGTCATTGATCGGAGTACTGGTGCAACAATGGGACCCACAGCCACAATGGTGCCACCTGGAACAATGGACACTATAGCAGAAACAGTCCACTATAGGTGTGTATAGGTGTGCAAGAGGCTACTGTGTGGTAAATGTGCTATACGTGCACACAATGACACCGCATAGTAACTGCCATTTGTTAAAGGTGTGCCAACAGTTACTTTATTCATGTATGATATTGTTAAAACAACAAGGAGCCAGGACAGCATAGTTAGAGTAGCACCTAGGCTGGACAGTCAAGAGTATTAATCACAGCAGGGAAAACAGATAGGCTCTTTCTCTTCTCAGAAATGTCCAGACTAGTTCTGGGGCCCACCCAGCCTCCTATTCAATGGGCACTGAGGTTTCTTCTTGGGGGTAATTCAGCTGGGGTGTAATGTTGACCACTCACATTTTTCTAGTGCCAAGGTGAAGAGTGAGTGGAACTATACCTCTGCTTCCCATATTTGTCTTCATGGTGTGTACAGGGATTACAACTTTACCTTGTTAAAATATTGGTTGAAAGTTTGTAGAGCATTCATTTACTCAGAAAAAAAAGTTTGATTTTGTGAAAATGGGTAGTAACAACACAAAGAAGAAATTAATTTTGGTTTTTTTTAACAGAGATGACATTTTTCAGGCCTCTTGGTGAAACTTCAATTATGAAAAAGTTCAGCATACATCACCATAAATTTAATTTTCATTCACAGATATCCTCATGTGCCATATTTACCCCACATATAAAATGATTCCCACTTCAAAATTGTAAATTTTCAGGAAAGTACCTATACAGAATGTGCCTGCCTTTGTGTGTGTTTATTATGTGCCCCCCTTTCTGATGGTGAATTAGGTAAAAATTCTTGTCATGTGTGGCATGTTTTAAATTAACATTTCATTCACAGATTAATTAGTATCTTATTTGTTAGAAACAAAACCTTGCATGCCCAGCATTTTTTTACATGTCAGTGGTTTATTGTCACATGTTAGATAAGAAATCAGCATATTGATGAGCAGTAGTCACAACTGTGACAAAGGCACAGTTACTGCGGTGTCTGACAGCTGCATGCAAAGAATCACTCCATTATTTCTATAGTAAAACCAACAAGATGCACCAGTGTATCAAATTTACTTTATTTTGGAATGACACTCTACATGTTTCGGACAGAAAGACCGTCTGAAACATGTAGAGTGTCTTTCCAAAATAAAGTAAATTTGATACATTGGTGCATCTTGTTGGTTGTACTGTAGAAATAATATTACGATGCACGGCTCGTGAACATAAAATCACTTCATTTTAAAACAAGTATCAAAAAATGTGATGTAACAGTTAAGTTGCACTCTGATATCCTTATAGGCAGGGTACAAGGGGTAGTGTATGCAATTTTATGCTAGGCTGCATAACAATATCCATTACATCAACATGCAACTACACTAACAGTGAATTGAAAATCATATCACTTGCTGACCTGAAAATGAATGTCACTTACCGACATAAAATAACCATGAAACTTCTGCAAGAGCGAAGACCACCCTGGCCAGTGCATGTGCTGTTGCTCCAACCATTATCATTTTCGTATCTTCAATTCCCAGTAATTTTCCCATTATATGGATGCCTAATAGTGTGCCTGAAATGAAAATGGAGTGTTATGTCTTAAAGGGATTGTATGTTTAATTACTTGTATAGCTGGGAAGTTTAATACCATTTTATGCCCTAGGTTTTCAGTACCTTTGTATAATGTATAATTTTGAAAGTGTATTCCAATGGATCTTGCATGACGTGTGTATTTTTGGTTAATTCAATGACATGTTGCCACCTACTTATGTAATGTAGTGCTAAATAAGAAACAGGATGTTACAGAATGGGTGAAATGTTTGTGGCCTGTTTTAATGTAATAAAACAGAATTTTTGTGGAAATATTTGGGGGTGGGTGGGAATCAGGATGGTGCATCTAGATAAGACATACGGTGAGGACCTCTTGAATATGGTGCTGGAGTGGTAATTATTACACTGCACCTATACACTTCATAGAAAAACCGATTTTAAACCTGTGTTCACAGCCTGTCACCCTTGATCTTACCTCCATCTATTGAAGGAATATTGGCTTATCTTTCTGGTTGAGTGGGCTTGTATGCATAATTGAACTCAAAATTTATGCCATTGTATTTCCTGGTAGTGTCAGTTGTGCTGGACAGGTTTCAAATGAGTTGCCAGACAGAGGGAGGTACACTGAGATTCCGGGATTGAGTTTGGGGTGTGGGGCTCACAACATCATTGCAATAAATAGACTCACATTGGGATTTCTCAAGGTATGTTAACCAGACAGAATCAACTTAGATGATCTAACAAACACAAGGATATGTTCAGTGATAACATTCCGGCCTGCGTTTGTGTTACAAGACGCGAACTACTTATAGTGGTGGACAAATCCTGGGGATCCAGGGCTGGAAGAACAATGTACTAGATGTGAACCAATGAAGGAGCATAGTGGATTTGGGCAAGGGATGAGATTGTTTGTAGTACTAGAGGGGGAGGAGGAGGAGGAAGAAAGATGAATCCCTTGACAGTCTGTTGGCTGTATTGTTCATTCCCCTTACCATGCAGGCAGAAACTAATCATGTGCACGTACCAACAACATACGATGCGTTTTGGAAAGTCCTGTAGTCACTGTATTCTTCAGCTGTCCACTGGAACTGTAGCTGTGTATACAGGTATGACATTGGCTTCTCATCTGTATAAATAAGTAAGGCAAATCAAACTTTAAGCTTTTCAAAGACATATGTTTATGTAAATAATACTTAGAAACTAAGTTCATACCTTATAGCAAACACTGCATCTCCATTACAAGGCAGCTGATTGATGCTGTGTAGGGAAGTTGTCCTTGCTTATTCTGAGAATGATTTGAAACTGCGAGGAGTGTGCTTAATTTTTTAATGGTAGAGCTTGTGGTACAACTGCAGCATAAAGTGTATGTGGAGAAGAAATCATAAAATGTTCTGATTTGAAGAGAACTATTTCTTAACATTTCCAATCGATTTTTTGCAATTTCTTTTTACTTTCTGTAATTACTGATACTTCAATATTATTTTCATTTAAAATTTTGTCTAATTCTTCTTCTTTCTCTCCTAGCCCTCTAATATTCCAGGTTGCATATTTTAATCATGATACCCTTTCCACATCCATGTTGTTGTTTAAAGAAATTCTGTCCGGCTTCTTTCCGCGAGACTTGCCAGTGGTTAAAATTTCCCTTGGATGGTTTTTTTTTAATTATTATTTATGCCTCAAAATAGATTACCCAGAGTAATGAAACACTACTCCCCAACTGGCAGAAGGAATCAGGAAGACCTTTGAAGAGACTTCTGGATATGTGAGACCAGAATGGGTCAACAAGTGGCCCAAATCCATGAAAGATATATGATGATGATGATGATGATGATGGATTTTTTTTTTTATAATGGCATGCATTTTTATATTTCAGGTTTCAAATGTGCAGTTTTTACTCTGTCTAAATCTAAGGTGTCCTAATTTAATGTTATATGGATGTAGACTAATACAATGCAGACTGACCTCTTTGGAATGTGTAAAGAGCCATGGCAATGAAGAGTACCAGTAAGTACAGTCTTCTGTTTCCTGGTCGCTTCTTCACTACAGTTTTCACTGACTGTACCACATGATCAAAGTCAAAGAAGTCACCAAGCACGTTGCAAGGTAGTGGCTGCTGGCTTTCGGTTGTCCTCCACTCGAGCTGCCAAACAGCGTACAGTATTGCAGCGAGCAACAAGGATGCATTGATGCCAAACATGATTGCATAAGAATGTCCAGTAACAGAACTCCACAAGTACTTCCCTGCAGGGAATCATGTGAACTTATCAATGTATGCAAGATTTGAGGTACTCGAGCAGTGTTGCTGAAGCTTAAAGTCTTCTGGGATGTTATGCCATGGTGAATGATGAATAGTTGCTGATGTTTCAAAGAATTTTTTTTTTAATTGCATTACAGACCTGGACAGGCCCTGAGGTTGAGGCTCCCAGTTTTCAAGTCAGTTGGCACATGGTCATTAGATTGTCAGAACTATGCACCGGCCTCCTTTACCCTCCAGAAAATATTCCTGGTACTCATATCTGTTAGAGGCTGAGTCAACTCCAGGGCCATAGTGCAACCGGCAGGATTATATCAATGAAAAATTCC
>Ga0209755_10007004_pt1 | contig 12310 bp, 9 predicted proteins | sample TergutCo191P1_FD_187301 | JGI IMG/M metagenome (GOLD analysis project Ga0209755, IMG submission 187301) | Cornitermes sp. P1 segment gut microbial communities from Petit-Saut dam, French Guiana - Co191P1 (SPAdes) (version 2) | ecosystem: Host-associated > Arthropoda: Insects > Digestive system >... | reverse complement strand
TTGGGGACGGAGTCCCCATTCCAATTGAGGACGTTGTTGTTGACGATATCATCGTGGTGCGGCCCGGCGAAAAAATGCCCGTAGACGGCGTCGTAATCAGCGGCCAGACTGCCGTGGACGAATCCATGCTTACGGGGGAAAGTATGCCCGTGAACAAATCCACAGGCGATACCATTATCGGTGCGAGTATTAACAAAAACGGCGCGATTCAATACCGCGCAACAAAGGTGGGCAAAGATACCGTGCTTGCGCAAATCGTCAAGCTGGTGGAGGACGCACAGACGTCCAAGGCTCCCATTGCACGGATTGCGGATATTATCAGCGGCCATTTCGTTCATGTTGTCATTATCGTGGCCATTTTGTCGGGGGCGGCGTGGCTAGTATCCGGCCAGGGCGTGGCCTTTTCCCTGACGATTTTGGTGAGTGTGCTGGTAATCGCCTGCCCCTGCGCGTTGGGGCTGGCCACGCCCACGGCCATCATGGTGGGCACGGGCAAGGGCGCGGAAAACGGCATTTTAATCAAGGGCGGCGAACCGCTGGAAACCGCCCATAAAATCCAAACCGTTGTCCTTGACAAAACCGGCACAATAACCCAAGGCAAGCCTCATGTAACAGATGTCCTAGCGGACGGCCAAAACCGTGAACATGTAGAGGGAGGCCAGGATAACATCTCGTGGCCGGGTACGGCGTTCGATGCTGATGAAGTCCTCCGTTTAGCGGCGGGGGCGGAAAAATCCTCCGAGCATCCCCTGGGGGAAGCCATTGTAAATTACGGCATGGAGAAATTCGGCGCGCTACCCGAGGCCGAGCATTTTAATTCCATAACCGGCCAAGGCATTGAAGCGCGAATTGAAGGCCGCGACATTTTAATAGGAAACAAAAAGCTGATGGATGCCCGCGAAATTAGCCTTGTGGCGCAGGATGCTGACGCGCAGGTAATGCACGACGCGCTGGCGGCTGAGGGCAAGACTCCTATGTACATTGCAATCGACGGAATTTTTGCCGGAATCATCGCCGTGGCGGATATTATCAAGCCCACAAGCAAAGCTGCCGTCCAGCGGCTGCAAAGCATGGGAATTTCCGTGGTGATGCTGACCGGAGACAATAAACGCACGGCGGAAGCAGTTGCCAGACAGGCCGGAATCTCGGAGGTTTTATCGGAAGTCCTTCCCGGCGATAAGGCCGAAAACGTGAAAAAATTACAGGCACAGGGCCGCGTGGTGGCCATGGCGGGCGACGGCATCAACGACGCTCCCGCGCTGGTGCAAGCCGACGTAGGCATTGCCATCGGCGGCGGCACAGATGTGGCAATCGAGTCCGCCGAAATCGTCCTCATGCGGGGGGATTTGCAGGGGGTGGCACAGGCCATTTACCTAAGCAAGCGCACCATGCGCAACATCCGGCAAAATCTCTTCTGGGCCTTTGCCTACAATGTGCTTGGAATCCCCATCGCCATGGGCGCGCTCTATCTCTTTGGCGGCCCTCTCCTTAGCCCCATGATTGCCGCCGTAGCCATGAGCTTTAGCTCCGTGTCCGTGCTGATGAATGTTCTAAGGCTGAAAAGGATTAATTTGAATATAGGCGCATAATATTGCTACCTCTTGTATTTTTATGTATTATATTGTCAAGCAGTCGCAGAGGGCGGTGTGTTTTGGCTGGATTCCCGGAAGGGAGGAAGGCCAGTGACAGTTATCCCACTTACAGTTTACGAAATGATGGATTTAATCCTTACAATAATACTGATTCAAATCATGTGGAAAACGTCAAAAAGCACACAAAAATAAGCCCGACCGGCAAAAGTTTAGGCTTATTTTGTGTGGCATAGAGCACCTATAAATTTTTAGGGCATCTGGTCATCACACCGCCGGAGCGATTGTGACCAAATCAGGAGAGGACGCCTGCCAGCGTTCTCTCTTTTTTATCTTGCCCTATTTTACACCCGTATACACTCGCCTGTCAAATTCAATTCTCCAAATGCTTCCCTATAAGCTCGCAAATTTCCGTCAGATATTTTTCTTCCAGCTCACCGAAGCGGTTTAGCTCTGGGCTGTCAACGTCAAGCACGCCAAAAATTTCTCCGTCTTTATAAATTGGAATCACAATCTCCGACCGCGACGCGGAATCGCAGGCGATATGCCCGGGGAATTCGTGTACGTCTTTTACGAGTTGCGTCCGTCCCTCGGCCACGGCTGTCCCGCATACGCCTTTCCCCACCGGGATTCTTATACAGGCCGGCAGCCCCTGAAACGGCCCAAGCACTAACTCACCGTTTTTCATTACATAAAAGCCCACCCAATTGATTCTGTCCATGTAGCCGTTGATTACCGCAGACACATTCGCAAGGCTTGCAACCACGTCCTTGTCGTCCTCCAGCACGCGCTTGGCCATATATGTCATAAGCTTGTAATTCTGCTCCGGGTCGGCCTGTCTTTTCACACGGTACATGCAATCACTCCCCTAAAAATATGTCTTCATAAATTAAACGGATTTTGCGGGAAATCTCAAGACTTTTCTTATTATTGCCCGTTTTCATGTAATTCTTTTCCAATAGATGGCAGAAGTCCAGCGCGTAGAAAAACTCACTTCTATTAAGAAGAAAGGGAAGACTATGTTCTTCCAAATAATTTGCCGCCCCGTTTTCCCGTAGGCTTAGAGTCCGGCGCAAGGCTTCAAAAACCACTGTAAATACTTCATTATGCCGCGCTTCATCCAATGCTTGCGACAGCAGAGTTTTGGCTTCCCCTTGACGTTTAAGCTCTATCAGGCAGTTTATTTTACGATATGTATTTTCCATGTGGTCAAGGGACGATACATAGAAAAATTCATAAGCACGATTATAATACCGCAAAGCCTGTTCAGGTTCGTTGCGTTTCTGGTGATAATAACCCAGCAAATGTAAAATCATACCTATATATTTTTTCCGTCCAAGCTTGCGGCCTATGCTTTCCGCCTTTAGCAAAGCCTTATCCAACAAGACCTTTGCCCTGTTAAGCTCATCTATCCGCAAGTAGTTAAGGGCAAAAACATGGTCAATAAACACGCTCAATACGCTTAACCTGTCATCATTGTGATGTCTGCGGGCTTCTTCCAGATAAAGGATGGCGCGAAGCGGGCGGCTAAGACAGCTGTATCCAACAGCAACGCTGTAATACAAGCCCGCAAGGCTACCCAAGTTATATTCCTTTAGCTCTAGGGCTTTCAAAACAAACTTTAAAGCACTTTTATAGTCCCCCCTGCGGAAGCTAAGGACATTTCTGACGCGGTAATAGTGATAGAGATGCTCGTTTTCCATGTCTTCAAGCTCGTTTGTAAGCTCGTCCAGCATTTCTTCTGCGGCGTCATATTCACCGCAAGTCAAAAGGAACTGCACGCTAAACAGCCTGTAGAGCATTATCAAAGACTTTTCAAAAGGAAGCTTTAGGATAACCGAAAGCTCCTGATTTAGCTCCTTTGCGTCCTCCAAACGCCTATCCGACATCAGCTGGCCCCATACATAAAAACGCTCGTGAAAAGCGGCGGATTCTTCCTCAAAAAGCGGCGCGCCCTCTATGCCCAAAGCGCGTTTTATGGCTTTAAGCATATCGCTGTCACAATCACTTAACCCACGCTCTATCCGGCTGATTGTGGCAACACCACAGCCGCAGTAATGTGCTATGTTTTCCTGTGAGAGCCCAAGATGCTTCCTTATTTCCTTTATTTTTCCGCCCAAATCCATTGCCGCACCCCATTTTTCAAATACCACAATTATTTTAGCTTAAAACGTCTAAAAAGCAAAATTTCTGAAAAATCAGCTTGTTGATAGCTAAATGCTGCCTAATGTATAGTGACTATAAAAGGATGTGAGGAAATGCCTATAATCGAAGTAAAGGATTTAGTGCGTGATTTTGTCGTGGGCGACGGCCTGTTTAACAGAAACAAAAAAATAATACATGCCGTAAGGGGTATAAGCTTCTCTGTTGAAAAGGGCGAAATCTTTGGGCTTTTGGGGCAGAACGGCGCGGGCAAAACTACTACCATAAAAATGATGATAACCATGCTTGCGCCCACAAGCGGCATATGTAAGGTGCTTGGCTACGACAGCTTTGGTCAGGAAAAAATGATACGCAATCGAATTAACTTTGTATTTGGCGGCGAATATGGGCTATACCGCCGTCTTTCCGCAAGGGATAACTTGAAGTATTTCGCCAATCTATACAAGATACCCCGCAAGGTCAGGGATGCCAGAATAAACGAACTGCTTGATTTAGTAGGGCTTTCGGACAGGGGGGATACCCGGGTCGAGACTTTCTCAAAGGGTATGACACAGCGTGTCCAAATTGCCAGAGGGCTTATTAACAGCCCGGAGGTACTGTTCATGGACGAGCCCACTATCGGACTAGACCCCATAGGCGCGGAAATGCTGCGAAAAACCATTACGGAGATAAATAGCCTCGGCACAACCGTGTTGCTTACCACTCATAATATGTATGAAGCCGATGAGCTTTGCGGTCGCGTCGCTATTATAAAAGAAGGGGAGCTTATCACACTGGACACCCCGGCAAACATCAAAAACAGGCTTACCCCAAGGAAAATAGAGCGCGTTGAAGAAATAACATTGGAGGACGCTTACATACAGCTTGTAAAAGGGGGTGAGGGGGAGTGAATTCTTCAAGTGTGCTGCTCACCTCCATGCTTGTGCAAATGAAACAGACTTTTGCGCGTAATATGTTCAAATTTACTTTATTTGTTGGGCCCTTCCTTACTACGATTATACTTGGCGAGATGTACCGCCATTCCACGGCAGACAATTTCGTTGCTTATGTTGTCCTTGGAAGCGGCTTGTGGAATTTGTGGAACTGTATCGCCTTTTCATCGGCGGGCGACATAAACCGGGAGCGTTTCAGCAACACCCTCTCCATAATATTCTCCGCACCCGCTGACTTTCGCCTGATACTGCTGGGCAAAATTTTCGGCAATACCATACTTTCACTCGGCAGCTTCTTTTTAAGCGTGTTCTTTGCCATTATACTCTATCGCCCACCGGTTATCGTCAACAGTTGGGGCTTGCTTATGCTCTCGCTGATACTGACTATAGCCGCTTTTATAGTCATGAGCATCTTCATTGCCTACCTGCTTACACTCTCCCGAAAAACAACTATTTACATGAATTGCCTAGAAATTCCCTTCACTTTAATTTGCGGCTTTGCTTTCCCTATAGAAAACCTGCCCCAAAAGTTGCAGTACATTGCTTGGCTTTTCCCGCCCACTTGGGCTGTCCGGCTTCTTCGCCACTCCGTAACCCAACAAGCCCATGGCTTTTGGGAGAATTTCATACCCCTGATTATAAGTACAATAGTTTTCGCGCTTTTGGCCGCATGGCTCTACAGGATAATTTTCAGGCAAACAAAAATTTTGGGCACACTTGACATGGCATAGGGGGTTATTGAAATGATAGTACGATTTTTTTCCCAGGCTTGGCTTAACGCCAAGGTGCATCAGGGAGGGCTTAACATGACGGAATTTCTGGCGTACAAGGTGGGGGTTTCCGTTTCCACCCTTATGCTTTACGTACTTATCGCGCGCTACACAACAGGACTGGTGGATTTAACGGCTTGGGTCGTGGGCAACGCTTTTGCCCTTTGCGTTTATGAATGCATTTTTAACATTGGAGGGACATTCAACGCAGAGCGTTTTAGCGGCAGACTTAGGGCAATCGTAGTGTCCCCCACAAGCAAGCTTGCCGTGATTATGTATAACGGAGTATCCTCTATTGTGGTCGGCTTCATTACCATAACAGCGGCCTTTGTAGTCGGCGGACTCATTTTTGGAGTGCAGTTCGCGGACATTAATATAGCCATGTTTGCCCTTTCGATACTGGCGGCGGCTGTGGCTTGCGTGGGATTGGGCTTGCTCCTTGCCGTTTTCGCGCTGATAACGGACAGCATGTATCTAATGCTAAATGCCCTGGCTTTGCTTATCATAATCTTTTCCGGTGCAAACTTCCCCGTATCACAGTTGCCTGTAGGTGCTCAATATATAGCCAATATTTTTCCTCTTTACCGTAGCGTTGCGGCGGCAAACCTTAGTATAGGCGGCAGTTTTTCCCCGGAATATTGGCGGCTCTTGCTGGGCGAGTTCATTCTTGGCCTGTCCTTTTATCTTGCCGCATTCTTGCTGATTAAAGCAATAGAGCGTGTCGCCGTCAAAAAAGCTACGTTGGAAATGTTTTAGTTCCTTGACCTGTGGCCTATGGTTTAGTATATTGGGGGAAATTCTAAGAAAAGGTGTGTATAGGCATGAGAGTCGGAACAGTTACAGAGGTAAAGCAGTTTGAGTATCGCGTGGGGCTTACGCCGAATAATGTGCGCGACTATGTAAGCAATGGGCATCAAGTATTTGTGCAGACCGGGGCGGGCGAGGGTTCGACCTTGACGGACGAGGAATATGTCGCGGCGGGGGCGACTATTTTGCCTACGGCCAAGGATGTCTGGGAAATCTGCGACATGATTGTAAAGGTAAAGGAGCCCCTGGAGCAGGAATATTCCCTGATGCGTGAAGGGCAAATTATTTACACCTATTTACACCTGGCGGCGGACAAGGAGCTTACCGACGCGCTTTTGGCGTCCAAGTCCAAGGCGGTTGCATATGAAACAATCCGGGATTCGGCAGGCGGATTGCCTTTGCTTCGCCCCATGAGTGAAGTCGCCGGAAAACTTAGCGTACAGGCAGGGGCCCGCTGCCTGGAAAAACCCAATGGCGGCCGCGGCGTTCTCTTGGGCGGGGCGATTGGCGTTATGCGTGGCAAAGTGCTGATTATCGGCGCGGGCGTGGTGGGCACTGCGGCGATGAAAATGGCTATCGGCCTGGGCGCGAACGTAATGGTTATGGACACCAACATAGAACGCTTGGCCTACTTGGACGATGTTTTTGGCAATCAAATTCAAACCATGTACTCATCCCCAGCAAACATAGAGGGGGCACTGATGAACGCTGATTTAATAGTCGGCGCGGTATTAATCCCGGGTGCGGCTGCCCCCAAGCTTATCAAGCGCGAGCATCTTCCAAAAATGAAAACGGGCGCGGTCATCGTGGATGTCGCCGTAGACCAAGGCGGAATGTGTGAAACAACCAAGCGCACCTATCACGATAACCCAACCTACGTCGTGGACGGCGTAATCCACTATTGCGTGGCCAACATGCCCGGCGCGGTAAGCCGCACATCTACCTTTGCCCTAACCAACGCCACCTTGGCCCACGGAATCAAAATTGCAAACGTAGGTCTGGAAGCCGCAGTAAAAGCCGACGCGAATCTTCTGCCCGGTGTGAACTGCTATGACGGCAAGCTGACCTGTGAGGAGGTCGCGCAGGCTTTCGGCATGGAATACACACCTATGGCAAGCTTGCTATAGGGAATTAAATCAATATATACTAGGGGTTGCCTCACGGACTGTGTCGTTCGCGGGCAGCCCCTATTTTGGAGTTCAGTAGTTGTATGCTTAAAGTCCCTGCCTATGATGTTAATTTTACACTTGACATTTGTCTTTTGATTAAGATATAATTTAATATATCAAGGATTAATTTAATTTTAAAATTAAGGAGGCAATTATGGGACTGATGTTCAAAACCCTTGCGAAGCAACGGCTACGATACAGGGGGTTTTTGTTTATCTTTTTACTTATGGCACTGGTGGTGTCGGTGGCAGGTGCGACAATGACGCGGCTTACAGGCGAAATGGGGCAGGCCGCGCTGGATATGGACATGACTGTTCTGCTACGGTTTTTTGGCATTATCACGGCAATCATGCTTTTTCAGGCGGCAGGGTCGGCGGTGTCGGCTTTGATTTTGGGGCGGTTTGCGGCAAAGGCGGGTTATCGCTTTCGGGATAATTTCGCCAAATATTTTCTGCAAAAGCCCTTTGCCGCCTTTGAGGGCACAAAAAGCGGAGAGACCCTTTCAGTTTTTTCCAATGACCTGCCCGCCGCCGTAGAGCTGGTATCAAACGGCGGCATTCGTATGATTGCCGATGTTATCAATTTGCTGGTTATGCTGGGGTTTATGCTGTATCTCAACTGGTGGCTTACACTTATTTTTTTTGCGTCCTTTCCGGTGTTGATATTTGTGCAGGTGGTTATTTCCGTTCCCATCCAAAAAAAGAGTGCGCGGCGGCTTGAGACCCGGGCGAAGGCCTCCGCTATTGCCGCCGATTCTTTTCAGAATACGGGAGTGGTTGCGGCTTATTCTCTTGAAAATATAATGAAGGAACGTTATCGCAGCTCGCTTGAAGAGTGGGTTGACGCCAGCAAAAGCATGGCGCGTTCATATTTGTCATTGATATTGGCGGGCATTCTGGCTTCCGTAAGCCCCTTGCTGATTATTTTTGCCGTTGCGGCGTATCAGGTAATCGCCGGGAACATGAATGTTTCGGAGATGATTGCCTTTACTGCCTTTGCCGGCGAAGCTGGCGGCTGGCTTCAAATGCTTTCTCAGCGGCAAAATAATATACAAACGTCGGCGGCGGGTGCGAAGCGTATGGACGAACATATGTCGGCCGAATCGGAAAATGCGCAGGCAGGCAATACCTTAACGTCCTCCGGTAATATTGCCATATCCGGCAAAGGACTGAAGTTCTCATATGGTGCTAGAGCTGACAGTGCGCAAGCCGAAACCACACAGGCCGAAACCGGCGGCGAAGAGCCGAAAGAACCAGACGAGCCTGCCCTCGCGCTGGACGATGTGTCCTTTGAAATAAAGCAGGGCTCACGGGTGGCGTTTATCGGCGGCAGCGGCAGCGGAAAAAGTACGGTGCTTAAATTGCTGCTGGGGCTGTATGCCCCTCAGGAGGGTGTTATATCCGTAATGGGCGCAGATACCGCTGATGTCTCTTTGCAATCCCTGCGGGATATTTACTCATATGTTCCGCAAGACAGCTTCCTTTTCCCGGAATCCATTTTAGGCAATATCACGGGGGAATCCACCGTCACCGACAGGCCGCGCTTGGAAAAAGCCTGCCGCGACGCGGGGATTTTGGACTTTATAGAATCCCTGCCCGGCGGCTTTGACGCCGAGCTTGGCGAATCCGCCGAAAATGTGTCCGGTGGGCAAAAGCAGCGCATCGCGCTGGCGCGGGCATTTTACCGCGACGCGCCCATTATTTTATTCGATGAGGCCACATCCGCGTTGGACCCCGTCACGGAGGCTGCCGTTTTGCAAAGCTTCAGCAACGCGCTTACCCCGGACAAAACCGTAATAATGGTGGCCCACAGGCCGGAGGCCATTGCCTTCTGTGACACGATTATAGTAATGGACGGCGGTAAAATCGTAGACGTCCGCCAAAATGGAGGTGAATCATCATGACCGACAAGCAATATTTTTTCCGGACATTCCGATATATAAAGCCGTATAAATTCGGTTATGGGATTGGCACGTTTTTTTACTCCGCTCAGGGTTTTGCCTTTGGCATTATGAGCAGCGTATTTTTCGGCGGGGTGATGGCGGCCATTTTGGCCGAAAGCTTTGCCGGGGTGATGGACTCCATTTGGCTGATGGTGGCTATGCTGTTGGGTATGGTGGTTTTGGTAGGCGGCGGGGCGTATTTGTACGTCGTAAGTACTGCCCATGCCGTCCGGGATATTTCCGTTGATGTTTTCCACGCCTTTATGAAAACCGGCACGGAAAGCCAAAAGCATTCCGGCGAGGGTGTCGCCGCCATCAACACGGATATAAACACTACCAGCGATATTTTTAGCGATGCGATTTCAACATTTTTGCGAAATGTCATTTCCGCGTCGTTTACTATTGTGGCCGTGTTTGTGATTGACTGGCGCATGGGGTTGGGTGCCTTGGCGGTGGGGCTGCTGGCGTTTTTTGCGCAGTCGCGTTTTGCCGCGCCCTTGGCGAGGCTGGGAAAGGCACGCCTGGAGGCTAACGCCGACTCCGTAAAGTCCCTGTCCAATATCATCGCCGGCGCGCTTACAATCCGGGCTTACAACAGGCAAGACCGTTCCCTTATTCAATTTGACCGCGAAAGCGGACGATTAAAAAAACTCGCATTCAAACAGGCGTTTATCGGGATGTTTCAGGATTTGTTCACCACCGTGCAGGGCTGGCTTACTTTGGTGCTGGTTTTCGCTCTTGGCGGATGGCTGGTTGCCACGGGCCGGGCCGATTTTGCCATAATAATGATGATATTTCCTCTTGCGTCTACCATCGGCAGCGCAATGTCGGAAATAGGCACAAGCTTTGCGGCATTGCAGCCCCCGATAGTTGCGGCAAAACGCATCTTCGCCATCATAGACTCCGCGCCGGAGCGTAGCGGCGGGGTCGTAGGGGCAGAGCCCCTACTTAAATCCAAAGCCGGAAAATATAACATTGAGATAAGCGGACTGAGCTTCTCCTACAAAGACGCAACAGACGAAGCTCTCAAAGATATTTCTCTCTCCATCGAGGAAAATAAAATGGTCGCCTTTGTGGGGGAGTCCGGCAGCGGAAAATCAACCTTGCTGCGGGTTATAATAGGTATGTATGAGCGTGATGAGCTGAGTATGGAAATAGGCGGACTCTCCTTCACTGCCGAAAGCATCAATGAATGGCGCAATAATTTTGCCTATGTAGACCAAAGCAACAGGCTCTTTGACATGAGCATAGCCGAAAATATCGCCATGGGCAAGCAGGGCAAAGCAAATGAAGGCGAAATCCAAGAGGCCGCCAAGCGTGCGATTGCTCATGAATTCATATCCGAATTGCCCGAAGGATATGCCGCGGCCTGCGGGGAAAAGGGCGCGAGCCTTTCCGGCGGGCAAAAGCAACGTCTTGCCATAGCCCGCGCCTTGTGCAGAAAAGCCCCTGTTTTGGTTTTTGATGAAGCCACATCGGCTCTTGACGCGGAAAGCGAGCGCAATATAATGGATACAATAAACAACCTGCGCCAAGACCACACTATTTTGCTCACCACCCACAATTTAAGCAATATCGCCACGGCGGATAAAATTGTGGTAATGGAAAATGGGCGCGTGGCCGAATCTGGCACACATGCCGAGTTGCTGGAGAAAGGCGGGTTGTATACAAAGCTGCTGGAGGAATGACATGCGGTATAAGATACACCACGAGCCGATGTACTCCAATGAATGCATCGAAATCCTTTACTCTATCGTAAAAGGCACGTCAATTAAGGACGAAATGGAAGAACTCATAGAAAAGCATGGCATGGAATCAATGCGCCCGCCTATCGAGGAGTTTTTTAAAAAGCCTCTGGAAACAGAGCGGTACATGAAAAATAATATTTGCCTAAACCTGCCCGGTTACGAGAACATCGGGCAGAAAATGGCGGAATTTTTGTTTGAAAAATGGGGGTGTGTGGATGCCGCTCCCATTAATGCTGTCTATTTTTATGACCTTCTTCTTTCCTCCGGTATAGACAATAAGGCAATTGTAATCGTCAGTGTCGTCACGGACGATTTTCACGGTGAAATATGGGAGCACATGGAATCAAACACTTCCCCGCCTCTTATTGAAGACAGCGTTTTTTTTGGTCTAATAAACAACTCGCGTCTTGGACAGGAGGAAAAACTAAACGCGCTCGCGCTTTACTATGACTTTGATTTATATTACGCCTACGCGCGTGCCCTTTTGAAACATACGGAGGAATTGCTAAAGAGTAAAATCCGCGAGTATTCCGTCGATATTAAAGCCCACATGGATTTTGTGGAAGAACATGTGCTGGCAAACAACGCCGCCCTTTTAAAAAACAAAATCGGTATTTCAATAGACGACAACTCATTGCATCATATCTACCCAAGCATATACTGCACACATTCCCTTTCACTTCATACAACAGGTTTAATCCCACCCTATATTATCATCGGAATCAGTGTATTTTCATTAGAAGCAATATTCAGTCAAACGGAATCCGGCAAAAATAAAGCAGCCCAATTCCTCAAGGCCTTGAGCGACAATACCAAACAAACCATTTTGCAGCTGCTAAAAAATGAAGCCATGTACGGAAGCCAGCTTGCGGAAAAACTAAATTGCTCCAGCGCGAACATTTCTCAGCATATGTCCGCCCTTGTGGGCTTAGGGGTTGTATCCGTAAGAAAGGAAAATAACCGTGTGTACTTTTATTTAAACAAAGAGGCAATTCACAAGCACCTTGAAACCGCAAAGGAGTTGTTTGGGTAATCCACAGGGCAACAGCATTTACTTTGGGCCCGAGGGGGCCGGCAGTGCGGGGCTTTGGATGCGGCCGGCTTTGTCACGGGCATACAAACCATGTACAACCGTGGCCCCGTGCTGGCACGTATCCATGTGGTTTCAGATATTGAAATGAACGACACAG
>Ga0209755_10007003_pt1 | contig 12311 bp, 10 predicted proteins | sample TergutCo191P1_FD_187301 | JGI IMG/M metagenome (GOLD analysis project Ga0209755, IMG submission 187301) | Cornitermes sp. P1 segment gut microbial communities from Petit-Saut dam, French Guiana - Co191P1 (SPAdes) (version 2) | ecosystem: Host-associated > Arthropoda: Insects > Digestive system... | reverse complement strand
ATATACGCCAGCTAAATAAAGCGCTGAACAAATTCGTTCGCGACAAACAGCCGCCTGAAGTATTGGAAACCGCTAATAAGCAGAGAGATAAATTAAGAGAGCGCCTTAAAAACCCGCAGATAGATCCGCAGCTCGCGGAATTCTTTCTGCGCGACGCGAAAAAATCCGCGTCTTTAATGGAAGCTGTGTATATCAACAAATGCCGCAGATCAGACGACGCTGCTAAGTTTATTATCAATGTTCACGCGATGAAAAGCGCGCTTGCCAATATCGGCGAAATGGATCTTTCGGCTGAAGCGCAGATGCTGGAGCAGGCAGGCCGCGAAAAAAACATTGACATGATAATAAATGAGCTTCCTTCATTCATGAAAAAACTGTATTCGGTTATTCATAAATTTGAGGCAAAAGACGGATTAATTGATGAAAATTCCAAAGATGAAGGAAATTTATCTGTATTAAAAGAACTGCTGCTGGAAATAAAAGCGGCATGTTCTATATACAATAAAAAAGCCGCGAAGGATTTACTTGCTCAGCTCAGAAAAAAATCATGGTCTGATGAAATAGAAGAAAGGCTTGGTAAAATAGCCGGACTTTTACTGCACAGCGATTTTGACGACGCGTCAAAATTAATAGAAGAATATACAAAATTGTTTTAATTAAACAGCCAACGCTGCTTCGCTGTGCTGTTAATTGGCGTTATTAACAAGTGCGATTATATATCTGTCCATTAATATATTTTCCATGACAGATACAGGCGATCGCAGCAGAACATTATATTCGGCGGTCAGCGCAAGGCATGCCTGTACGGACTGCGCGTTATAATTGCGGGATGCCGCGGCGTAATCATCCTTTGCCTTAGGCGAAGTAATCCCGATTTTTTTCATTTCAAAATTATTATTTGCGTTTCCTTCTTCGAGCAGCGTTAAGTAATCGCCGAGTTTTCGAAAACATCCCGCAAGCGTTGACAGTATCCCGATGGCGCTTTCCTTTGCAGCTAACATCACTGAAAGCGATTCAAGCGCTTTGCTCATATCGCCCTGCGCGATTCTGGAAAAAAGCGTAAACGCCGATTCTTCCCGGTTGTGAGAGAGCCATTTTTCGATATCACCGGCTGTAACAGAGCGCGCGCTTTTGAATGCGCCGTTTTCTTCCGCCGAAGCGGCCGGTAAAAAATTTAAAAGGCGCGAACATTCTCTTTTTAAGGCGTCTGTATTATTTTCCACAAGTTCTAAAATTGCGTTAACGCAGTCTCTGTCAATGCTGTAACCTTCGCGTTTAAAAAATGATATAAGCCATTCCTGTTTTTCTTTTTCAAACATTTCATAAAAAACCTGACGATTATTTTTAGGAACGCCCGCTTTTACGATTGCGTCTTCAAGGCCTGGGGCAAGTTTGTTTTCATCGGAGAGTAAAACAAGAACAGTGTTTTTATCAATATTGAGCATGCAGGACGCAAGCAGTTCTATCTCGTCTTTTTTTTTAATTAAGTCCGCGTTTTTTACGGTTACAATCCGCGAATCTGAAAACAGGCTGATGTTTAAAAGCGTGTCGGCGATCATGCTGACCGGGGATTCACCCGCGTAAAAAGAAAAAAATTCCGGGCTTTGGAATTTATTTTTTAAAACATCAAACGCGTCCTGTTTTTTTCCAAGTTCGGGGCCGAGAAAGATGTAAACATTTTTTGTTTCGGCGGCCATTTTAATAAGAGCGGATTAATGTGAACAGCCGTCCGAGTATTTTTACATCATGGCTGTATATAGGTTTGTATGCGGGGTTTTCCGCCTGCAGTCTGATCCTTGTGCTTTCTTTATAAAAACGTTTAAGCGTTACGGCTTCGTCAATTACCGCTACGGCTATCTCGCCGTTTCGCACGGTGCTTTGCTTTTCGATTACCGCGAGATCGCCTTCCAGAATGCCCGCTCCTGACATTGAATCACCTTTTATCTTTAGCGCGAAATATTTTTTATTTTTTCTGAGCATGGAACGGTGCAGCATAATGTTTCCGTCATAATTTTCTTCCGATAAAATCGGCATGCCCGCGGCTACTGTTCCAAGAAGCGGAATGCTCATCATATCTAAATCTTCAGGTTTAAAATGAATAAGACCCATTGTACGCGGACACTTATCAACTTGTTTTAAATGGCCTTTCTTTCTTAAGGCTGTAATATGATCATGAGCCCCTTTAACGGAAATCTCATAATGATCGGCAATTTCCCTTATTGTCGGAGGGTACGAATTCTTTTTTATATATTCTGCGATAAAGTTGAGTATTTGTTTTTGGCGATCTGTCAACTCTTTCATAATTCTTCCTTGCCTTTGGTTTGGGTTATGCTGTACTTTCTCAATTTTGCGTGAAGGTTGCTCGGGTAAATTCCGATGGCCTCCGCAGTCCTTGAAATTATACCATTATTTTTAAAAAGTTGGAACTCCAGATAATGTTTCTCAAATGTATCTCTTGCTTCGTTGAAATTTAGTTCCAAAAGATCTTCAGGAAGCTGCCTGCCGCCGGACGCTGCCGCTTGTTTTCCGCCTTTCCTGTCCGCCGGTTTTTTATCCAATAATTTTTGCAATTCTTCGGCATTAATAATATTTCCGCTGTGCATAACAGCCATTCGCTCCGAAAGATTTTTTAATTCGCGCACATTGCCCGGCCAGTCATGAGCGAGAAGAACATCAAGCGCGCCCGCTTCCAGCGTCATTTCCTTTTTCTGCTGTTTTAAAAAATGGTAAAGCAGCAGCGGAAGATCTTCCAGCCGTTCCCGCAGCGGCGGAATATGAATTGGTATAACATTAAGCCTGAAAAAAAGATCCTGTCTGAAACGCCCCGCCGCGCAGGCTTTTTCCAAATCCTGATTTGTCGCAGCTATTATGCGCACATCAGTCTCGATTGTTTTTTCGCTGCCGAGCCTCTCAATTTTCTGCTCCTGAATTACGCGCAGCACTTTTGACTGCGCTGAAAGGCTCATGTCGCCGATTTCGTCCAGCAAAAGGCTGCCGCCGTTTGCAAGCTCAAACCGCCCTTTGCGCGAGGAAACCGCGTCTGTAAATGCGCCTTTTTCGTGGCCGAAAAGTTCGCTTTCGATTAACGTTTCCGGTATAGCCGCGCAGTTTACGTCAATAAACGGGCATCCCGCGCGTGATGAGCTTAAATGGATCGCTTTTGCTATTACTTCTTTTCCTACGCCGTTTTCGCCGGTGATTAAAATGCGCGCGTCGCTGTCCGCCGCCTGCCTGACTGTCGCCCGGATGCCGTTGATCGCCGCGCTTGTGCCGATTATTTCTTCGCATGCAATACTGCTGATTTTTTTTAAAGTTATATTTTCTTCTCTTAATTTTTTGATCGTTAGGGCGTTTCTGCAGACAGTAAGCACTTTATCAAGCGACAGCGGTTTTTCCAAAAAATCGAATGCGCCCAGTTTTACCGCGCGCACCGCCATATCAATATTCGCGTGACCTGAAATCATTACAACTTCGGCTTTTGAATCCCTGCGAATTTTTTCCAGCGCTTCAATGCCGCCGAGTTTCGGCAGGAGAACGTCGAGAATAACCATATCGATATTTTCTTTTTTTAATGTTTCAATACCGGCAACAGCGTCTTCGCATGTGAAGACTTTGTATTTTTCATCTTCAAGAATTGAGGCAAGAGTCACTCTTATTCCGGGTTCATCATCAATTATTAATATCGCCGGCATTTAATTTTCCTGTTAATGCGCTGGACACTTTACCGGGCGTCGACAGGCATATCAATATAAAAAGTTGTACCTATGCCTTCCGCCGAATCAAACCAGATTGCTCCGCCGTGATCTGTTACAATTCGTTCAACAATCGGGAGTCCTAATCCTGTGCCTGATTCTTTTGTTGTAAAGTAAGGCGTAAAAATTTTTTCGCCTTCCAGAGCGTTTATCCCGATTCCGGAATCTTTTACGCTTATTCTACAGTAACAGACTTCGCGTTTTGTTACAAGGTCTGTGCGTATTTCTATTAAACCGTTTCCATTCATTGAATCAATCGCGTTAATAATTATGTTAGACAAAATTTGCGATATCCGGTGCTTATCAATTTTTATGCGTATTCCTTTCTGAACGTGATCAATATCAAATTTTACAAACGGATACGAACTTGAGTACGAGTTAATCGTTTCTTCCAAAGGTTCCCATAAATCAATCTGCGAAGCGGATCGTTCCATCGGTCTTGATAATGTTCTGAATTCGTTAAGCAGGGCGGTAAGTCCTTCTGTCTCCTGAATTATCGCCAGCATGGAATGTTCGATTATTTCTTCGATTTTTTCGGGATCATTGCGCCATCTTCTAAGTACGCGTTCCGCCGAAAGTTTTATCGGGGTAAGAGGATTTTTTATTTCATGAGCGAGCTGCTGCGCCATATTCTGCCAAACGGAAATTTTTTCGTTTCTTAAAAGCGCGTCGCGGGTTTTTTCCAGATTCTGCACCATTGAGTTAAAGGAGCGAATAAGAATGCCAAGCTCATCGCTGCGGCGCGTAAGAATTTGGATTGAAAAATCGCCTTCCGCGACGCGCTGTGTCGCGTTTGTTAATTCAATGATTGGACGGGTTATGCGCCGCGTGAATGAAATCGCGATGATTGCCGTCATTATAAGCGTTGGAAGAAAAAATACGGTGAAAAAATAAATAAATAGAGGCCTTATATTGCTTCTTAATTCATTAACAGTCGCAAACCGCCTTGTCTGATTTTCAAGAACCGCTCTCCCCGAATCAAAATCAGCGCCAAGGCTGTAACTGATAAGGCGTATTGAATTCTGCGGCAGCCTTTGCACATAACGGATGGTTCCCTGATCCCGCGGCAGTTCCCTTGCCGTAAAACCGCTTTCCGCCGCGGGAGGAAAGGGCAGCGCGAATTGTTCATCGCCTGTAAACGAGACTTCCTGCCACTGCGCCTGATCCGCCGTTAATGAAGAAGAAACCGGATCAACAAGGCTGAATACCTGCACTGCCGCGATGTCTTTATTGGATAGATCATTTGCCTTGATGATGTTTTCAAATCGTTCCATATGAAGCGAATAATTATCGGCGATGAAACTGTTGGCCGCCGCGCCTGCCGCCTGAGAATTTGCGCTGCGCCAGAATCTGACAATTTCACTTAACGCTGTGCCTGTCATAAGAGTTACCGGCATTATTGAAAAAATAACGATTATTATAAAATATCCTAAAAGCCTTATGTTAAATCTGCTTCCGGATCTATTGTAAATAAAATCCGCGAAAAGATGAAAAATCGAAATGCCAAGCACGATAATTAAAACTACAGGAATCGTAAAAAAAACGATTATATTTAAACGATCCGGCATCTGGCCGTTTTCAAGAGTTTCTTTAAAAAAATTCCGCGAAAAAAGGACAGTAAGAACGCAAAGAAGAGAATAGATAAGAATAAGAACCCGTACTCTGTACCCGGCGCCTAAAAATGCGTTTTTCGAATTTTTCATTCTTCTTCAAACTTGGATTCAAAAAGTTTTACGAGCGCTTCAACCGCGGCTTCTTCATCTTCTCCTTCGGCTGTAATTTTCAATTCGGTTCCGTAAGACGCGCCTAAAGTAATGATACCCATTATTGATTTGGCGTTTATTTGATCGGAGCCTTTTTGTATAAAAATATTTGATTTAAAATTTTTTGTTGTCTGAACAAGAAGAGCGGAAGGACGGGCGTGAATGCCGGCTCTGTTTATTACTTTGATGGTTCGTTCAGTCATAAATTCCCCTCATATTATATCATCATGACCAAAAAATACCGAGCGGGCGGCGTCGCTCTCGATCCACTTTAAAATATTTTTGTTAAACTCCCTTGCCGCATGATAACCCATCGACTTGAGACGCTCATTCATCGCCGCCGTCTCAATAATGATCGGTATGTTCCGTCCCGGTTTTACCGGTATTGTCAGCTTGGGAATTTTCACTCCCAGAAGTTCAACTGTGTGATCTTCCGCGCCGAGCCTGTCGTAATTTTTTACCTGATCCCATTCTTCAAGCTCTACGACAAGCTGAACTTCCTTGCGTTCCCTAATCGCTCTTACTCCGAAAAGATGCGTAATATTGATGATACCAGGCCCGCGAATTTCCATATGATGCCCGATGATTCTGTTTGCGCCCGCGCCCATCAAAACATTTCCGTAAATGCAGTTAATCTCCACGACATCGTCCGCGACAAGGCGGTGCCCCCGGTGAATTAGTTCAAGCGCGGTTTCGCTTTTTCCGACGCCCGAATCTCCCTGAAGCAAAATTCCCAAACCGTAAACTTCTACCAGCACTCCGTGAACAATCTGCCGCGGTGAAAAAATTCTTGAAAGTATGCGCATAATTCTTGCTGAAAATTCCGCCGATCCAAGATCAGTTTTTAAAACCGGACATTGCGCGTTTTCGGCGATTTCAAAAAAATCCTTATGCGGTCTAAGATTGTGCGTGAAAATACAGCAGGGCATCTGGTAATTAAACATTTCGCTGATTGTGTCTGTCTTACCTTCGTTTTCCAGCCGCCGCAGGAAAGCCACTTCTCCGCGCCCGAAAAGTTGAATTCTCTGATGCGCGAAATCCTCAAAAAAGCCCATGATTGCGCCCATTGGACGATTAAGGTCGGGAATAGTAATTTCTCTGCCAAGGCCTTTCCTGCCGCCTATACAACGAAGATTCAGGGAGTTTTGCTCCTTGAGATCGAGGTCAAGTAGGTCGAGTACGGTAAACGCCCTGTCCGCCATACCTTGAGTTTAGCGAAAAACGCGATTCTGTTCAATTAAGCGCGGCTAATTGAGGCTTTTCCAAAACTGTAGCTTTCTGAAAAGCTGCCCTAGGCTCAATCGACAAAAAATAAATTACTGGGTATAGTAAATACAAGACAGGAGTAAAAATGCGAGTTTACAATTTTTCCCCGGGACCGTCGGTTCTTCCATTGCCGGTTCTCGAAAAAGCCGCGTCTGAAATGACAGACGCAAACGGCACAGGACAATCTGTAATGGAAATGAGTCATCGTTCAAAAGATTTCAAGCCTATTATCGAAAAGGCGGAATCTCTTTTAAGGGAATTGATGTGCATCCCTTCAAATTATAAGATTTTATTTTTACAAGGCGGAGCTTCGCTTCAGTTCTCAATGATTCCGTTGAATCTTGCGGCAGGCAGCGCGCCATGCGCTGTCACGCAGGACTGCGGCTGTAAAAAAGCTGCATATATCGATACGGGCATCTGGGCGGATAAGGCAATAAAGGAAGCAAAAAAATACGCCTGCGTTGATGTAAAAGCAAGTTCCAAAGATAAGGCTTACACATATATTCCGGCAGCCCCCGCTCCGTCAGCGGATGACGCTTATTATCATATAACGTTAAACAACACAATCGTCGGCACAAAATGGGATAAAATTCCTGACACCGGCTCTGTCCCGCTTGTTTCGGATATTTCAAGCTGCATTCTTTCCGAGCCGCTTGATGTAAGCAAGTTCGGCATTCTCTACGCCGGAGCGCAGAAAAATCTCGGCCCTGCCGGAACTACTTTGGTTATTATCCGCGAAGACCTAATCGGCAAAACGCCTGATTGGGTTCCTGTGATGCTTCGTTATGACACTCACGCGGGAGAAGGTTCGATGTATAATACTCCGCCGTGTTACGGCATTTATATTATCTCTCTTGTACTTGAATGGCTTAAAAATCTCGGCGGTGTCGAAGCGATTGCCAAATTGAACCGCGAAAAAGCCGCTATGTTCTACGACTACCTTGAATCATCATCAATGTTTTATTCGCCTGTTGAAAAGCAGTCCCGCAGCTTGATGAATATCCCGTTCGTCACTGCGGAAAAAGACGAGGCTAAGAAGGCCGGGATTGAAACAAGGTTTGTAAAAGAAGCCGCCGCGGCAGGGCTTATAAACCTTGCGGGTCATCGTCTTGTCGGCGGAATGAGAGCAAGTATTTACAACGCGATGCCGGTTGATGGCGTTGCCGCTCTGATTAATTTTATGAAAAAATTTGCGTGATTTTTTCTGGCCGTTTTAATACCGCCGGATAATCAGCATTAATAAAAGGTGTATAATATGTTTCGAATTCAAACGATGAATAAGATTTCTCCGCTAGGGCTGGATCTTTTTCCAAAAGACAAGTATGAAGTCGCGGATAACATTTCCAATCCCGACGCGATGCTTGTGCGCAGCGCTGAACTTGGGAATATTGAGATTCCTGCGTCTGTTGCCGCGATCGCAAGAGCCGGAGCCGGCTACAATAATATCCCTGTGCAGAAATGCAGCAAAAGCGGGATAGCGGTTTTTAACACTCCGGGCGCGAACGCCAACGCGGTAAAAGAGCTTACTATTGCCGCGCTTTTGCTTTCTTCGCGTAACATTATCGGCGGCATTAACTGGACTTCGTCTGTCGCCGGCAAGGCTGATGTCGCCGAACTTGTAGAAAAAGAGAAATCAAAATTTACAGGGCCTGAACTGAAAGGTAAAACGCTTGGCGTTATCGGCCTTGGCGCAATCGGCGTAATGGTTGCAAATGACGCGGTATCCCTTGGGATGAATGTCATCGGTTTTGATCCTTATATTTCCGTGGAAGCTGCATGGAATCTTTCGCGCGAAGTCGCCCGCAGCGATTCGCTTGACAGTATTCTTGCAAAGTCCGATTATATCACGCTGCACCTGCCGTTAAGCGACGCTACAAAAAATCTTTTGAACGCGGATAAATTCAACCTGATAAAAAAAGACGCGCGCGTAATCAATTTTTCGCGTAACGCTCTTGTAAAGGACAAAGACATTATTGACGCGCTTGAAGCCGGTAAGATTTTCTCTTATGTGACGGATTTTCCCACTGTTGAACTGCTTGCGTGCAGGAAAGTTATCAGTATTCCTCATCTTGGCGCGTCTACTCCCGAAGCGGAAGATAACTGCGCCATTATGGCGGTCATGCAGATTATGGACTTTCTTGAAAAAGGCGACCTTCGCAATTCAGTTAATCTTCCGCGCTGTAAGCTTGAGCAGCGTTATCCGTCGAGGCTTGTTGTTATCAACATGAATATCCCAAATATGGTTGGCCAGATTACGACAAAACTTGCGGGCGCGAATATCAATATTCAGGATATGATTAACCACAACCGCGATGAATACGGCTATACAATTATTGATACGGATCAAAAAATTGACGAAACCATGCTGGATCAAATTCGCAAAGTTGAAGGAATTATCAGGGTACGTTTAATTGAAAAATAGGCAATTCATTAGTTATGGAATGAATTATGGAAACGCCTTTTAGCGATGTTGAGATTAAAATTGTAATACCTTTTTTTGCAGGGATATTATTATCCCTGATTCTTTGTGCGCTAATAGGCGTTTCTTACGGCTTTTTCAAAATACCTGAATCCGAAATTATCGCGGAAAGCGAACCTGAAGAAATTATTGAGGAAGAAACGGAAGAATTCATTTTTGCCGAATCCGTAAAAATTACCGATATTGTTTTGGAGTATTTCCGCAATTCCGAATACAGGCAGTGGGTTATAGATTTTTTCACCGCAATCTGTTCAAGCCGTGAAATTTCGCAGACAATTCTTGAAAATTCCTATACATTTAACGTACCGCCGGCGCTGGCGTTTGCTTTATGCTGGGAAGAGAGCCGTTTTAATCCCAATGCGGTAAACCGCAGCAACCGCGACGGAAGCGTCGATCGCGGTCTTTTTCAGCTTAATAACCGCTCTTTTCCCAATGTTGATGTTGCCGATTTTTTTGACATTAAAATAAATTCGCGTTACGGATTAAGCCATTTGCGTTTTTGTCTTGATTCCGCCGCGAGCGAAGTGTCTGCGGTTGCGATGTACAATGCCGGAACTACAAGGGTAAGATCGACAGGTGCGCCGGAAGTCACTCTGAATTATATCAGCCGTATACTTGAAAACCGCCAAAAAATTGAGAGCCGCTTTCATTCCAGATTGATACATGAAGAGGAACGCAGACTGTTACAATCCGTATATATTGAAGAAGAAGAAACAATAAACTCTCTCAGGTTTCTTTTTAACAGCGTATTTTAATTAACGCTTCACCGTTAAAATCATCATTGTAGATTAACAGCCGCTGTTCTTCGCTGTTGTATTCGCTGCGAAGAGATATCGACGCGCCGTTTGCGCTGCGGACAATTACTTTAACTGATGAGCCGAATGTTTCAAAAGGAAGAAAAATAATGCTCGGCGCTTTAATTTTGCTATCTGCGTAAAAGCTTAATGTAAAAATTTTGCGGTTTTTATTCCATTTAAAAAATTCCAGTTTTCCCGACACAGCCATCGGGTAAGGGCGTTTCCATCCCGCCGCCGCTCTTTCTTTGCCTTCAGAAAATATTGACAAGTCTTCATCGTTCCAGTTATCGCCGTACTTGTTTGTATTTCCCGCGGAATAATTCCAGATTGTCGAATGAAGAAGATTCGCGTCAACGGCGTCGTAATACATTGATAACGCTTTTTCGTGCAATTTATAATTGCCTTTTTTAAAACCGCTGCCTTTATTTATATCAAAGGCGAGTCCGAATTCTCCCAGCAGGCATGGAATGTTTCTCATTTTCTTTTTTGTACATTCAATTCCCGAAGCGAGGCTGTTTGTAAAGTATTTTGCGACATTATTTTTGCCGATGATTAATTTTTCCGTGTTAACATTTACATTAAACCAAGAGCGGAAACTTTTTGTAAAAAGCGATATTCCGTCATACCAGTGATACGCGTTGATCACATTTTTTGGTTCGCTCAGGCTCCATGACGGATGAGATTCTTCTTTTACGCAATTCGGAAGTCCTTCGATAAAGAAGAATGTGTGTTCGTCGTTTTCTTTCATCGCGTTGATATATTTAACCGAAAAAGGTTTAATGAAATCATCGGCAAAAACAAGAGGACGCCTGTGATTCAGGCTGAAATGAGTGCTTTTTAACAACTGCGGCTCTCCGCCCTGCGCGGCGTCCTGCCATACGCCTGCTTGTTTCCACGGGCAGATGAAACCATCCTTAAAAAGCGAAACTCTTTGAGCGTTAAATGTTTCGTAATGTGAAATTCTTTTTCCAAGAAGGCTGTAAACAGGAACTTTTACCGGATAACCGGATGCCGCCATGATTGCCTGCCACGGGCTTGGGCGCGGGCCTGTCGGTATCACATAACGTTCCGCTTTTTCAAGATTTTGGCAGCCGATAAAGCCGTCATGCGGTTCATTCATTACGCCCCAGCCGCTGATTGCCGCGCAATTTTTCAAGCGGCGCTGCGCGTGACGGAAAGCCGCAATGTAACGGTTTTGAAGCCAGTCCTGCGCATTTTCGCCGTCAACAAAAACATCCGGCGCGTAAGTGAGCCCTGCGAAAAATAATGTGAACATGGTAGCGGCCGCGTAACGGCTGTAATTTCCAGGCCACAGCATTTTCGGATACGGTTTTCCATTATGATTATTTTCATAACGCTGCCTTGTAACCGCAGCGCCCGTGCTGTCCATTAGATCAAGATTCATGCCGAGTTTTTCCATCGTCCACGCGGGAGCGCCGTCTCCGCCTGTCCATCTGCTCCACACATCCTGATGAGGGTCGATGAATACGTAAATCCCTTCTTTCTCCGCGGCTAAAAGAATTTTCCTTAAATACGCAAGATATGATTCGTCGTAAATTCCGGGCCCTTCGTGTTCAATCGCTTCCCATGTAACAATAAATCTTAGAAAGGTCAGACCCGCTTTTTTTAAACGCTTAAAATGATTTTCCGCTTCGTCAAGCGGGAACGGCCTGCCGATAAATGAAATATTATTTTTTCTGTCAAGGAATGACGGATGAATTTCTTCGCCCGGAGAACAAAAAGGAATTTTTGAATCTCCGCCTAAGTTAGCGCCGCGTAAAATCAGAGTCCTGCCGTCATTGTCAAGAATCAGATTGTTTTTTATATGCATTTATTCTGCAAGTATTTCCAGTACTTCACCGGGAGTTTTTGCTTTTAAAATATCATCGCGCTTTGACGAACTTTTAAAAAGAAGACTGACTTCCGCGAGAAATTGCAAATGCGGCCCTGTTTTCTCTACAGGAGAGAGGGTCATTATAAATATTCTGCATGGCTGTTTATCAAGCGAATCAAAATCAACCGGGTTTTCTGAAATCCCGATACATGCTACTAAATCCTGAGTAGTCGCAGTTTTTCCGTGAGGGATAGCAATCCCGTGTTTCATGCCGGTGGACATTTTTTCTTCCCTGTCCATAACCGCCGCTAATGCCGCTTCTCTGTCCTGAATCTTTCCAGCCTTATAAAGAATATCAAGCAGCTCGTTGATAATTTCTTTTTTTGTGGAACCTTTCAGGTTTAAATCAATCGTATCTGT
>Ga0209755_10007002_pt1 | contig 12311 bp, 13 predicted proteins | sample TergutCo191P1_FD_187301 | JGI IMG/M metagenome (GOLD analysis project Ga0209755, IMG submission 187301) | Cornitermes sp. P1 segment gut microbial communities from Petit-Saut dam, French Guiana - Co191P1 (SPAdes) (version 2) | ecosystem: Host-associated > Arthropoda: Insects > Digestive system... | reverse complement strand
CAGTTTTATCACTGAAATACGTTCTTTTTCATCTAAATGCAACCCTTTTTTGCCAAACTAAATGCAACCTCTCTTTTTTTGATCGCAATTTCTCTGATTAAGGTTGCACTTACTTTGTCCGCCCACCATTTTGTCGCAATTAGGTTGATCTTTTTGTAAAAAAATGATGAACACTCATAACAAAATTGCACGGGCGGTGTTTCTATAGGTATAATGAATTATGCAATAGACATAATGAATCATGTGGTGCTAACAAAATCCGAATGAGGTTGCAAAATACAGAAAATTTATTAAATTATGGGAGGGGCTAGAAGGTGATTAACATTGCTGTTTGTGACGATGATTTAGCGGTTACAGGAATAATAGAAAATCACTTGATGCAGCTGGAAAAAACAAAGCTACAGAAGCTGAATGTGGAGATATTCTTTTCAGGAGAAGAGTTCTGCAACCACCTAAATGAGTCGGGTGAAACTTTCGATATAATTTTGATGGATATAGAAATGGGCGGCATAACAGGTATTGAGGCCGGCAGGCGGCTGCGTGAAAATATAGAAAATAACCAAACCCTACTGATTTACGTATCAAGTCACGAAAGTTACTATGGCGAGCTTATTAATTTGGACGTGTTCCGCTTCATATCGAAGCCTGTCAAAAGCACCGAGTTTAATCACAAGGTCAGTGCGGCCATAACCAAGGTTATGCAACAACGGCAGGCGATCCCCATTCCCGACTTAGTTATTATGCAAAAAGGCAAAAAAATTCACATTCCCATAAGGGCGATAATGTATCTTGAGAGTGATGTGAGGCGGATTCATTTGCACTGCACCACAGGGGTGTACACATATTATGGGAAGCTAAGCGAAGAGGAGAAGAAACTTCCCAAAGAGATTTTCTGCCGCATTCATAACTCTTACTTGGTATGCTTTACTCACGTGAAAAGTATATCCGTGGCGGCAGTGGTAATGCCGGGTGTAGAATTTCCCATAAGCCATAAATACCGCGAAGCTGTCAAGATGGCATATGGACAATTTAGGGGGGTCGGGCGTGAGTGATTATGTATTGTCATGGGTAGTGTTCTCTATGACCAGCTTGATTCATATGATTATAGTCTATGTGTATTTTGCGGCGATTTTCAAAATGCGCTACAGCAAGATGGTTACGAAGAGTGTGCTTGTGATTACTGTTGTAATGGGCATAGCCACAGGGCTGTTTGATAGCGCTGTTATTAACGTTGCGATAAATGTCTTGATTCTTGCCTTAGCGGTGTGCCTATTTTATGGCAGGCTGAGAAACCGTATAATTTTCGCAGTGTTTTTTCTCTTCGCCGTTATAATGAGTGAGTTCATAGTGGCTTATGTTGCGCTGCTTTCAGGAGTGCCGGATGAATATATGCAGTTCGGGACTCCGGGGTTTGTTTTCGGATTACTGCTGTCAAGGATGCAGCTTGTAATCTTCGCCAGAATCATTTCCGGTATTGCGAAAAACCGCAGGTTGCCGAAGCTGCGGTTTATACACTGGGTTGCGCTTATTGTGCCTCCTATCGGGAGTGTGCTTGTGCTGTATAACTTCCTGTTTTCACGTGCTCTCAGCACTGCGGACATGTTTTCAGCAATGATGGTTATGATTATTTGCTGTATTGTCGTGGTGGTATATGGGAAAATATTGTCAGATTTTGAGGCTGAGCAGAAGAGCAAAAGGCTTCAGGAGCAGCTTAGGTACTATGATTACCAATATTTCCTAGCGGAAAAGTCGGAGAAACTGGCTAGGAAAGCAAAGCACGACTTCAAGAATCTGCTCATAGGCATTCAGGCGGATATACAGATGCAAAATATTGAAAATGCTCAAAGCAGGATAAATGATTTGCTAGGGGATATTGATGCATCTGACGGACCGGCTGGAAGCGGGAACTTGGTTATGGATTCAGTCATTAATTACAAGGCAAGCATTGCGTCAGAGCATCAGATAGAGTTCATTGTGGAACTCAAAATTCCTGAAAAACTCAGCGTTGACGGCAGTGCAATTTGTCAGATACTGGGCAATGCGCTTGATAATGCTATTGAGGCAACTGAGAAAATCGAAGATGCATCAAGCAGGTGGGTTGAAATAAACATCAGTTATAAACATGAAGTTCTGCACTTTGAAATTGTCAATCCGTTTGAAGGGAAGATTATCTCCGCCGAAGATGGGAAGATATTGTCGTCTAAGAGAGGGTTCGGAGTAGAGGGCATTGGCCTTGAAAGTATCAGGAATGCCGTTAATGAGAACCAGGGTTACTTTGAAGTGAATCATGAGGGGAATAGGTTTTGCCTTAAAGTGAGCCTCTATAGCATTTCGGAGGCAGAAGAACTCGGGGAGGCGCTAATTTTGACATAAATTGTGTTAATTATTACAATTGTGAGAATACGCCGCTCTTTTCAAATATATTGCCGTTACTAATAAAACATGGTGATTTTTTGAAAGGAGTGCATGGAATGAAGTCAGTTATCAGAAAATATGGAAACGTGTTGGCGGCATTGGCACTTGTGGTTTCAGGCATCTCGGCAGCCAATTGTGCATTTTTCTTCCACCAGCCCAAAATTCCTGAGTCCGTTATGAAGCTACGGAAAAAGAGCTTGTAAGGGGCGTGAAAATCAGGCGCAGGCAAAATCAGCACAATCAAAAAAACGCACAAGAGTTGTTCATGTGCGTTTTTTGATTGTGTCCGGCAATCCTCTAATAAATGAATTACGACTCCCAGGCCAGCCGGGCGTGGGCGGGTGCTCTGGGAGAAAGTGGGGCGGCCGCAGTCCTGGAACACAAATTTTGTCCAGGGTTTCAAGTTTCTGCCAAGGTAGACGTGACTGACGGAGGCCGCCCCGCTTTTTCACAGAGCACTTGCCTATGTCCGGCGGCTGGTTTTTGCCTTATCTGAATTGTGGGCAGGAACAAACGCAGCGCCTCTCAACCCACCCTTGGCTACCCGCTTACTTTCCAAACTTCAAATGCGGACTTTGACTTAGCCGCCCAGAATATGTAGACAGCCGTTGAGAAAAATACGAAGATAATAAGCGTTCCAAACATCACCTGATAGCCCCAGTGCGTGACAAGCCAGCCAGCGAGGACACCGCCGAGGCCGCCTGAAATGTCGTGGGAGAGCTGAAACGTGCTGGTGGCGGAACCGCGCTTTTCTATGGGTATGGTCCGCATGGCCATGGCCTGCATGGCAGGGTTCATTACGCCGAACCCGAGGCCGAACGCCAGCCCTGAAAGATAGTACGCCACAGGCGTGTGCAAGACCAGCAAGACGAGGCCGAGGACGAAGCAGGCATTGCCGAACCAAACCATCGGCTTTTCGCCCCACCTGTCTATGAGCCGCCCGCCCAGAAGCCTTGCAGTGCCGGAACCGACGGCTATCAGGACGAAGTACCATGACCCCTGCCCAATGCCGTAATGCTCACCATAGAGAGCAACAAAAATAACGACACCGCCGAAGGGCAAGGAAGCGAGCAGCAGGACGAGCGAAGCGGGGATAGCATCCTTGTTAAAGAGCGCCTTGAACCTGATTGTCCTGCGCTGGGATTTATCAAACTTCTTAAACTTAAACCCGCGGGCGGCAAAAAAAGTCAGAGCCATCATGGCTGCGCTGACTATGAAAAGTGCCTCAAACCCCAAGCTCCCGATAAGCGTCAGGCCTATCATAGGCCCCAACGCGGTGCCCAAGGTGTTGCCCAGCCCGAGCAGGCCGATTCCCTCGCCGAAACGCTGGGGAGGGATGGCATCTGCGGCATTGGTTGCACTGCCTGTCGATGTCGCGGAGAACAGAAAACCCAGAAAAATTCTGAGCATAATGGCTATGCCCAGTACCGGGATTGTAAGCAGGAGGACCAGGCTCAAAATGATTACAAGAGGCCCGAGAAGGAGTAAAATGCTGCGGCTTATATTGTCGAGAAACCACCCGGCAAATGGGCGCACCAGGAGTGCGGCAACTGACACCGCACCCGCCGTTATGCCGATGAGAAGTTCATTGCCCCCGAGGTGAAGTATATAAAAGGGGAAGGGTGCCTGGAGCATAAATGCCCAGACACTCATTGAGAGGTTAATAATCCAAATGAGGGCGAAATTTCTCGTCCACAGGCGTTCATCATCGCCGATGGCAAGCGGGACAGGCGGAGCAGACGGGGGAACTTGCCCGCTCTTCGGCGGTTTATGCGCCATAGCGTGCCCTCCTAAAAAAATAAATTTGAACAAAAAAACTAATTATTTTCCGTGCCCGATAATCTTAACCTTGAAGAGCCTTCGCAGTCAAGTAAATTCTCTGATTTTACAGGAAGGCGTGGGAATTTTACCTTGACTCTGGAATAATTCCATGGTTTATTATACACACGATTAAAATGATTTATACAATATTAATAAGGAGGAGAAACCATGCAGAGATGTTGCGTTACAAACCCTAATGCACTTAGAGCGGCTGTTGATAAGTATTTCAATACTTTTCCTGGCGAGCTAATCTGTGCACTGCAGCTTTGGTATGAGGGCCTAGGTGGGCAAGGTGTGCCAAATGCAGCGGAGATGACTGCGATTCAGGACGCTATAGCGGCGACACCGGGCTGGAAAGATGCCGGTGATGTCAGGTATGAAAAATTTGGCGTACAAAAGAGTTACAAGAGAGAGAAATAGACTGAAAGGAGACACGGACGTGGCAAACACAATAATGATACAGCACATGTTCAAACGGGATACCCTATACAAAGAGCCGGATGGAACAATTTTGAAAATAGTTACTTCCGAAGTATGGAATCTGCGTGCATTTGAAATTAAGGACGGCAAGATGACCGGTCCGATGCTCAAAATACACCCTGAATCCGATCGCGCAAAAGCTCTCGTTGAAGTTTAATCTGAAAGGAAGGAGAAACTAATTTAATGGCTGAAAGAGTAACACACAGTATTGTTGTGGGCGGCGCGATCACAATCCACACCGTAGATGGCGTAATCAGACGCATCAGGCCGATAGTGCTCGACAACAATGATCCAAAAGGCTGGACAATCAAGGCCCGTACAAAGGTCGGAGGCCCGCTGGACAAAGACTATACGCCCAATAGAAAAGTTCAACCTGCATTTATTGCCCTTACTGAAAAGAACAGGGCTTATTCCTATGACCGTATCCGCTATCCGATGATCCGTGAGGACTTCGTTGAGACGCCTGACGGCAAAAACCGCAACACGGAAAACCGCGGTGTTTCCGGATACAGGCGCGCAAGCTGGGACGAGGCTCTTGACCTTGTAGTGCGTGAAATAAAGCGTATGCACTCTCAATATGGCAAAGAAGCTGTAACAGCACTGACATCTTCCCACCACTCATGGGGTAACGTAGGTTATAAAATTTCTACCTTTGCAAGATTCTTCCGTATGCTCGGTTATACAGAGGTCAAAGACAATCCCGATTCATGGGAAGGCTTTACATGGGGCGCACCTCACACCTATGGCTACTACTGGCGCCTAGGTTGCCCTGAAACATTTGACCTTCTTGAAGACGGTCTGCAAAATGTTGAAACAATGATTATGTGGTCCCACGACCCAGACACAACTCACGGCGGCTACGCCGGCAACGAGTCTGTCCTCTGGCGTCACTGGCTCAACGAAATGGGCGTTCAGATGATTTACATTGACCCATTTAACAACTTCTCATCAATTAAGCAAGCTGACAAGTGGTTTGCACCACGCCCCGGCACAGATGCGGCCTTGTGCGAAGCTATTGCCTATGTCTGGATTACAGAAGGCTCCTACGACAAGGAATACATCGCAAAGCACGGCCACAGATTTGAAGAATGGTGTGACTTTATCCTCGGAAAAGGCTCAGACAGTTTGGCCAAAACTCCGAAATGGGCCGAGTATGAAACAGGCATTCCGGCGGCTGACATCAAAGCTCTCGCCCGCCGCTGGGCATCGACCAAGACAATGGGCGGCTCAGGCATGCGCGCAGGCTTTGGCGGCGTCTGCCGTACAGTAAACGGCACTGAGTTTGCACGTACAATGGTTCTTCTCTTTGCGATGCAAGGCATGGGCAAACCCGGCCAGAACATGTGGGGCGGCAACACGGGTTCCCCGATGGATTATGACTTCTGGTTCGGCGGATACTCAGATCCTCTAGCGATGATTTGGAATGAACCTATAGCTGACAATGTTGCAGTTAATAGCGTAACTCAAAGGCTTTACAGACCCAACCTGCCTGACGCAATCCTCGACGGCCACTACGAGTGGTATGGCGAAGGCTTCTGCGGACAAGGTATTGACCATGAGTTTACAGAAAATATCTACCCGAAACCCGGCTGCTCAAAAGTTCACATGCTCTGGCGCTACGGCGGCACATTCATGGGCACAATGCTTGATACAAACAAGTGGGTCAGAATGTACAAGAGCCCTGAACTTGAGTTCGTTGTAAACCAGGACATCCACTTCCACGGTGAAGCGCGTATGGCCGACGTAGTTCTGCCTGCATGTACTAACCTTGAGCGCGTGGACATTGGTGAGCTGTGCAGTTCAGGTAACGGCGGTTACCAGTCGCACTCACAAACAGGCAATAGCTGGCAAGTCGTCGTATTCCAAGACAAGGCCATTGAGCCGCTTTGGGATTCACAGTCCGACTACTGGATTTTTGCAAAAACGGCTGAAAAACTCGGCTGGGGTGAAGAATTCACAGAAGGCCGCACAGAGCTTGACTGGTGTAAGCGCTACTGGGAGAAATCCGATCTCTGCGACAGAATTTCTTGGGAAGATTTCATGAAGAAGGGCTACTATGTTCCAGGTGTGCCTGAGGACCGCGAGCGCCGCTACGGCTTCCGCTGGTTTGCAGAAGGCTATCCCTGTGACACACCTAACCACAAGCCTTTCCAAGAGCAAGGCAAGCTGGGCACATTCACAGGCAAGTGGGAGTTTGTATCTGAATCCCTCCTGTATTACGCCCCGCACGATGAAGTGAGAACGCCGATAGCAAGCTATAAGCGTTCATGGGAAGGCCATCACTCAATCAAAGCGAAGCAGTATCCCTTCCACCTCATTTCACCTCACCCAAGATTCGACTACCACACACAGCATAACTCATCAACACCGTGGTTCTGGGAAATCCCTGAAAACCGCGTGTATATCAACGGTAACCCGTATCTCGTCGCCCGTATCCATCCGGATAAGGCAGCAGAGAAGGGCATTAAAGACGGCGATATAATTGAACTATTCAACGACCGCGGCATAGTTCTCTGCGTGGCGATTGTTACATACCGCTGCGAAGTCAACACTATACATGCCTACGGCTCATCCGGTATCTATAACCCAGTGAAGCCCGGTGAAGAATCAATGGACATCGGCGGCTGCGTAAACATCCTCACCCCGGGCCGCCTAATCGGCGACTTGGTTCCTGGCATGGCTCCGAACTCAACACTTCTGGATGTCCGCAAGTACGAGGGCGAAATTCCAAAAGGGCAGTTCTTCGAGGATAAACTTGACAAGGTTGCCAAAGAAGGCGACCCCGATGCGGAAACCTGCATCGACATTATCGAAGGCCACGGCTTTGAGAAGATTCAAGCCAAGGTCCGCGAGAATTATCTAAAGAAGGGAGCCGGCAAATAATGAGATTAGGTATTGCTATTGATTCACAAAGATGCATGGGATGCTGGTGCTGCTTTACAGCTTGTAAGGATGAGCACTGCGGCTTTGCTTCAAAACTTACTGCTGCTCAGCCGATGATGGGCCAGAAATGGATTGACGTTGTCGAGTGGGAGCGCGGTGACAGTTCAAGGCGCGTTAAGTCTGCTTCGGTTCCGACCATGTGCGCACATTGCGCAGACCCTGCCTGTGTCAAGGCGGGTAAGGACGGAGCGGCATACAAGAGAGATGATGGCATTGTCATAATTGACCCTGAGAAATCAAAAGGGCAAAAAGCCATTGTGGACGCATGTCCGATAAATGTGGTTTTCTGGAACGAAGAGCTCGAAATTCCGCAAAAATGTACCATGTGTGCAGAGCTTCTGGATGATCCGGAATACCTCGCATACCTTGGGGATCCTGCCCTCAAGCAGCCGCGCTGCGTAGAGGCTTGCCCAAATCAGTGCCTGTATTTCGGCGATCTGGACGACCCGAACAGCGAAGTTTCTAAAGTTGCTGCTTCAATGCGCAGCACCCCTCTGGAAGCTCTTGAAGGCACGGAAACAAATGTCAAGTGGCTCAACGTGCCCACGAGATTCCTAGCAGGTACAGTCTACCAGCCCGCAGAACTAGATGAAGTTTTGGTAGGGGCGAAGGTTAAGCTCTCCTGCAAGGAAACAGGCGAAACTTGGGAAACAGAAACAAACTACTTCGGCGACTGGGAAGTTGAGTGGCTGCCCAAGAACAAGAAAATCGACATAGTGATTGAAGCTCAAGGCTACAAGCCTGCAAGCTACACTGCCACCACGGACAAAGACCACTATGTTGACATGACTTACATGGTCAAGGCGTAAAGAGTAACACTTGCTACCGTAAAGCATAAAGACCAATGGCGCCCCTGCATGTGGTATCGGAAATTTCAAATAATATCATCTGTAGGGGCGCGCATTGCGCGTCCGCTTTCAAAGGCGGCAAATAACAAATCTAAATTTATCTAAGCGTAAGGGAGAAATCTAACATATGCGTGATGTAGTAATAGTAGAAGCCTGCCGCACAGCCGTTGGCTCATTTGGCGGCACGATAAAAGATGTAATGCCGGAGGAACTGGCGCGGGTAGTAATCCAAGGTACTCTCGACAGAAGCGGCATCAAGCCTGCTGCAATTGACGAGGTAATAATGGGTCATTGCAGGCAGTCCTCAGACAACCCGAACATTGCCCGCATAGCCGCCCTGCGCTGCGGGATTCCCGAAGAAGTGCCTGCCTATACTGTGATGAGGCAATGTGCTTCGGCGATGTCTGCCGTGGTAACAGCCGTTCAGGGCATCCAATGCGGTGATAATGATGTAGTTATCGCCGGCGGTACAGAGAGCATGTCCTCGGCTAATTTTTACCTTAGAAACCCGCGCTTCGGCTTGGGCACAGGTAATGTAACACTCTATGATGCCGTTACAGAAGGGCAGTTTCAATCACAGCCCCAAGAAACTTACGGCGTATTCAACATGGGTGTAACGGCTGACAATGTAGCCGCAGAACTGGGCATTACCCGTGAAGAGTCTGACGCGTTTGCACTTCAAAGCCAAGAGCGCGCTGCCAAAGCTATAGCAGAGGGCAAGTTCAAGGATGAAATAGTCCCTATCATAATTCCGCAACGCAAAGGCGACCCAATTGTTTTTGATGCAGACGAATACCCAAGGGCAACTACCCTTGAAAAACTAGCCAAACTCAAGCCCGCTTTCGGCAAAGACGGCGTAACAACAGCAGGTAACGCCTGTGGACGTAACGACGGAGCCTCAGCGGTTTTGATAATGACTGCCGAAAAGGCGAAGGAACTCGGACTTAAGCCTCTGGCCCGTTTCGTGAGCTATGCCACAACAGGCCTTGACCCACGCTTAATGGGTCTGGGGCCGGTTGAGGCCACAAAGAAAGCCTTAAAACGTGCAAACCTGACCCTCGATCAGATTGACCTGGCCGAGCTAAACGAAGCCTTCGCAGCACAAGCTATCGGATGCCTTCGCGGCATCGGCATCAGCGAAGAAATTACCAATGTAAACGGCGGAGCTATCGCCCTCGGCCATCCTGTAGGTTCATCAGGCTGCCGTCTCATAGTATCCCTAGTCCACGAGATGCGCCGCAGAGGAAGCAAATACGGCCTAGCCTCCCTGTGCATAGCAGGCGGCATGGGACAGGCGACGATTATAGAAGCGCTGTAGAAGCTCTCTCTAGGGGGGACGCTGTCCCCCCCTAGATACGAAACGCTTTGCGTTTCGATACCCCCCTGCGCGTCCGCACGGCGAACGCGGCCGCTCGGGCGGGCAGTGGTGTCCTGCGGCGGAATGAATCCGCCTGCGGACGGAACTATATTCTATAGAAACTAACTAAACTATTATAAAATAAAGGAGAAACAACATGAAACTTTTTGATTTGACCGGTAAAGTGGCAGTTGTCGTTGGCGGTGCCGGCGGGCTGGGTAAGGCTATTGCGATTGGCATGAAAGAAGCTGGAGCCAAAATTATGCTTGCTGACCTTACAGAAGAACACGTTAAAGCAGCGGCTGAAGAAATTGGTGCTGACGAATGGTATGTCGGCAATGCGGCAGTTGAGGGTGATGTAGAAGCTCTCGTAGCGGCAGCCGAAAAGAAGTTCGGCAAAGTGACAATCCTTGTAAATGCCCAAGGCTTTAACAAGAAGCAAGACGCTCTGGATATCGACGTGGACATGTTCCGCCAAATGCTCGATGCCAACATCACAGGCTTTATGCTCACAGCTAAGCACTTCGGCAAACACTTCAAAGAAAATGGTTATGGCAAAATCGTCAACCTCTCCAGCGTCCGCGGCAAAATCGCCACAGCGGGCCCAGGCAACGCAGGCTACTGTGCAACTAAAGGCGCTGTTGACATGCTGACAAAACAGCTTGCTTCAGAGTTCGGCCCCTTCGGCGTTACAGTTAATGCCATTGGCCCGAACATCACTATGACACCTCCGATGCTCGCAATTTTCGAAATGCGCGCAAAAGCCGCAGGCGTTTCAGTAGATGACTACCTCGTTCAGCAAGCCAATTCCATCCCCATGCGCCGCATGGGTCAGCCAGAAGATCTAGTGGGTACAGCAATATTCCTAGCAGCAGAAGCCTCAGACTTCATGACTGGCAACATCCTATATCCCGACGGCGGATTAACAGCAATAGGCTAAAATTATTCAAGATAATTAAATGTATGCACTCCTGACGCTGATGCTGGCAGGGGTGCATAATTTTAAGCACTTAAATAATTCAGTTAACAAAATGTTCATTATTAGTTCATACAAAATTAACCATGAGCGGGACTGGCAATAATATAGTGCAAGAAAAGAGCAATATAAAGATATCTTGAGGTGCGGACCGCTCTGCCGCACTCGCTGTGAATTTGTTGAAAGGAGGATGAGAGCTAATGGCAAACCTTTGGGCTAGACTATTAACTACTGTAGAGAATCTCGCAAGGACAGCCATAGGATTATTCCTTGATCTATTCAATTTGGGCTAAGAAATTATATATCACTTTGCGCTTTTGCGCAGAGCCGGTTTGAGTTTAATAGCTAAATGACAAAGAACAAGCAAAGCCGTTGATAAATGGCCGAAAATTTAGTGGGGATGCCGCAGATGATTTTTTAATCATCTTGTGGCATCCCTTGTTTATTCTATCGCTATCGCTGCCCGGCATCCACCAGCAACGGGCAGTCCGCATCCACCAGCAATGGGCAAGCCACAGGGCTACGCTCCGGCGGGATGCGTCATGGTTGCTGCGCCCTTGCCGAAAATTTATTGTGGAGCTAGTACCACATTAGTATCAAAGCAACAGACCAAACCCAAAGCTACAAAATGTTTTGCCAATCACGGCGAGCATACAATATGCGGTCAACGTCAACGATTTTCTTTTTTTCGTCGGCAACATAAAAGGCGATGTAGTTTTTAATCACCAATGGACGGTATCCTGTATGGGCTAAACGCTCGTCTTTGACAAGCGGGTGTGCGAGTGCGGATGTTTCCAGTTTAGAAATGGCTTCATGGATTGTTCGTACCATGTTTAGTGCAGTTGTTGGCTCGTTTAGTTGAGAAGAGATATACCGAGCAATGTCTCTCAAATCATTCTCCGCAGGCTCGGTCAAATTCACTTTATAACTGTCCATCCGTTATCTCCTGCTCAATGTCACGAAAGACATCGTCATACGGGCGTGTTCGGCCAGCTTTTGCAGCGGCGCGGCCTTCGTCAAGCAGGCGGTAGAGTTCAAGTTTTCCATTGAGTATTTCAAATGTCTCCATGCTCATGACGGCCAAGTCGCCTTGTCCGTTCTTTGTAATGAATACAGGCTCACGGCTTTCATGGCAGAATTTAGAGATTTCATTGTAGCTATTCCGAAGATCGGTGCTTGATTGAATACGCGGCATACGATAACCCCCTTTCAAGCATCTACAGATATTATACACTAATTTCTTTAGCGTGGCAAACGGAGTTTTTCAGAATTTTGGACAGTGACAGATAGTGTTTCAGGAGTTGGCTCTTCTACCTTAGGATCTTGCTCTTGTTCAGCTTCATTGAATAATTGAAGTTGTTCTGTGCCGTCATCCAAGACGTATGTGCTTTTCTCGCTGGACTGACCAAAACGTGCTCTTTGGGCATTTAGTAAAAGCTCATTCATCCTTTCGAGCTTTTGCCTGAGCATT
>Ga0209755_10007001_pt1 | contig 12312 bp, 9 predicted proteins | sample TergutCo191P1_FD_187301 | JGI IMG/M metagenome (GOLD analysis project Ga0209755, IMG submission 187301) | Cornitermes sp. P1 segment gut microbial communities from Petit-Saut dam, French Guiana - Co191P1 (SPAdes) (version 2) | ecosystem: Host-associated > Arthropoda: Insects > Digestive system >... | reverse complement strand
AATCTACGTATCTGTGTTGGTTAATGAACAGTGGCAAAATAGGTATAATAATGAAATTTTTAAATTATACAAGGAAATGGAGCTGACCAGGAATATCAGATACAGAAGACTCCAGTGGTTGGGTTATGTGATAATGAAGGATGAACAGGTGCCCAAGAAAGCAGTGAAAGGATACACAGAAGGGAGAAGACCAGTTGAAAGGCACAGAGAGAAATGGTTAGATGCAGTGAGCAGGGATGCTAAGCAGATGTTGAAATGCAGGAACTGGAGGATGCTAAGCGGATGTTGAAATGCAGGAACTGGAGGATGCTAAGCGGATGTTGAAATGCAGGAACTGGAGAGGGTTGATAGAGAATAGAGATATCTGGAGGTGGAGGACTGAAGTGGCCAAGGCCCAAGTCTTGATGTAGTGCCACAGAAGAAGAAAATTCTGAAGAATGACTCTGATGAAGCAATATATGCATATACAGTGTAAGTGAACCTACTGAACACACTAGCAGTGTCGTAATGTGTGTAATAGAAGTGGGGGCCACTACAAATATTGTGAGTTGTTACCACTTTGCAGCGGTGCAGTTGAGGTCTGTTTTGCCCTGGCAAGTGGTGTGTCAAAATGGACTTTCCAGAAGAACTTGGGCATCACTACAGAGTCTGGTCAAAACCACAACACCTTTGGAATTCTGGTGATATCTATGCTCTGAATGGAGGTTTCACTAGACTAATGACACAAGTACCCCATGTAAATGATTTTACACACAGTAACTCTTCTCAATGAAGTGACCCAACTGCTGATGTACATCTTTTTGGCTGTAGTAACATAACTGGCACGTATCAGAAACACAAAGAAAGATCAATGGTCGACATGAAATTCTATATATCACACTATGGAAGCATGATGAATATACATAGATGACAGAAAGGACAGCAGTGTCAGCATGGCAGACAGGACAGCACTGTCAGTATATCAACTTGCCATGGGCTGGATGGTCCAGGGTTCAAATCTTGGCGAATGCAAGATTTTCTGTACGCGTCTGCCAAGCCCCAAGGCCAATCCTGCTTCCTGTACAATGAGCACTGCATCTCCTTCCTGTAGGCACAGTGGCCAGGTCTCAGTGTTAAAAACCAACCTCCTCCTAGTGTTGAAGTTAGTGTGTGTGTGGAGCTATTCCTCCACCTCCCCCAGCATCTTCAAGGCATGTTATAGTGTGACACATGCATAAATGCATATACACACACTTTGTATATGGAGATTTAAAGACTTGTGCAGTACAAATCAACCAAGTAAGAATGGCAAGAACCATAACAGACCTTAGAAAATTAGATATCTCTCTGGTAAGTAGAATAATGCCAATGCTAAATTTTACAATCCATCTGAACTTGTAGCTGTGGATAAAGTTATTGTGTTCTTCAAAAAAGCATGTCTTTCACAGCAATAATTCCTATGAAACATCCAACACTTCGGTACAAAGATTCACAGACTGTGCAACAAGACCACCCACCCTTACAACAAAAGCATATAATCAGCAAAGGTAAGGCAAAATTCCACACACTGACATGTGCACATGTGGTAGGGAAGAGTTTCATTAGAAGGCCAGAGAGGAATGACCACAAACTTTTTATGTACAATGTAGTGTATGATAATCTCCACCATTATTTTTTATGTGCACACTACGGTTACCAATACAAAACTGAAACAGGATACCCACATATTCAGGTTCAAGAATAAGACAAAAAGCATTTGTAAAGACATGTGAGATGTACACATATTCACAAATATGCATATATCACCAGCAGATGGCACTTCTGTGATGAACATGAGAGCAAAAGATGTGCCAATCTTGAAGACAATAACAGTGCATGGGTTTCACTAACAATGGGAATGGCATATATCGTTATGCAAGCTACGCATCCAGTCAGGGAACAAGGAAGGGCCAAAAAAATTATTTCTTCAACAGGTGGAGCCAAGAGTTACATCATTCCATTTCCTATTGCTAACAAACTAAACTACAATACTGACATTCCTATCTAACTTTGGTTGTAAAATTTGATGGAAACGAATGCATGAGTCACATCATTTGCCCACGTCACAAGGAAGGCCAAGTCCACACGCCACTCAACGGACCAACTGTGCAGAATGATCCCTGGGCAGCCACAAGATTGCACATGTGGTAATATGTGATAAGCCAAGGAGAAACAAAAACAACTACTAAATTTCAGCATTGAGTAGTACAAAGTCAGCATCTGTACAAACCCATGCTTTTGTAAATTCTAAAACAGAGTTCTGACACTGGTGGAAGGAAAATATTTCCAGAAATGTTGGTGCTCTCCACCTGGAATTATATATGTAATATTTTGTTGTGTTTCAGGAATCCATAGAGGTTCATGAGAAGAATTTTATATTTGGCTGGGGTGGGGAATTGCCACAGCATTTAGTATGTATTTTGTTTCAAATGTTTTAAGCTTACAGTGTCAGCCGGAATAGTTTCAAAGATACACACTCTTTTCTTTCTTTCTTTCCCCCCTCCCCCCATTTCTAATACCACTACCAAACAAAATTCCAGCTGTCAGGCCCTGGAATTTATACCCCCCACCCATACAATAAAGGTTAACATTAAATGTCATTATGAATACAATCCATATTCACCTTCACTGGCAAAGATTTTGGCCATATCACTTTGTTTTGAAATTCATCAAACACAGCTTAATGCCAAGGCACCTGGTTAGGATTGCTTATGGTACCCAACTTATAATACCTGGTTGTGGAGCTCTGGTTGCCATTTTCCACACTACCAGCTGCAGCTGTTGGCGCAGAGGGCTCACTCTGAGCCTGCGTGCCATCACCCTTCAGAGCAGCGACACACTTCCAGTTGTTCATGTAATTGGCTAGAAATATGGGTAGTTAAAATTAAGTGTTACTTAGCTTTTGTCCAGGTGTTAAATAGGAACAGATCAGGCTAACCTGTAGTTACTGTTACAGAATATGACAACATACTTCAGAACATCAAGTGCACTGTATAATTTAAACTTTGCAATGTTGCACAAATACACTGTATTCATTATTTCACTGTATGCCAATTAATCCTCTAAATAACACCAGCACCAATTACATATAAAATAAATTCTTGTGACTGTTAGGTGAACACACAAGGTAAATTGAGCAAGCAATGTCCACTGCCATTTCACTGCTCAGTAACCATATATGGTTTCAGTAAATCAAGTATCTATTTGGTAAACATATGCACCTATAAGTAGTGTAAATTTATATGAAATTAAAATACCCCAACATGTTTTGGTGTTAATACACCATCTTCAGGGAGTTTACAAGTTGTGTTAGCTGAAGTTATGAATTATTAAAATGATAAAATACAATACAGTAATGTGTTGTTATGATAAAATCTTGGTAAATGTTGCTGCATATGTAATTCTGCAATGAATTACATAAAAGTACATAAAAGTATCTATTTGGTATTTATATGCCTACCTTCATGTGATGCCATTGCATTAACCTTTTGGCACTGGAATTATTTTTTTAATTTTAGCACACCATGTATATAAAATGTGAATAATACAGGAACCAAATACATTAGAATTATGAAACAAACTACATTTTGAGGAGGAAAAAAACGGAGAGTATATACCATGTTTAAAATATTCAGTACCTATATTTGTTGAATAAATATATAAAATGCAACATTTAGAGGTTAACGGTGCGGTAGGACCACTATAGTGGTCGTTAGGCGTCAAAGGTTTAAGTAACTGAAAGGACATGTGACTTTGCTGACAAACAAGCTTTACTCAGCGTTTGTTCCTGCAGTGTACTAAATTCCATGCATCAGATAAAAGATTAGGTTGTCTCAATATTGTTGTTTACAGTGTTTATCAAGGTCATTTAAGATACATGTAAGGACAAAATGTATATGAAGATGTGAGGCTTCCATTCTGATTTACCTAATGTTGTAAGTATGGTGCCTGGGCTTCAATGACTGCCAAACAAAAGCTTCCACACACCTTGACAATTGACAGATAAAATGATAAGTGTGGTACGTGATATACAAAATAAGCGATTTCATTCACACTGAAAACCTGACTGAAAAATAGGTCCTTTACCTAGTCACTCACACTCACACACCATATACATTCATTTAGTTTTCAGCTCAGTGAACCCTTTGCACCTAGAATATCAAATTCTATTACAGATCATACACACAACCACAAATTACTCATAAAATACTTTTTAGACAGATTCCACTTTTCTAGGTTATGAAGATGGGTAGATTAGTAATCCAAGGACTGGCCTGAAGACAGAAGCAGTAAACTCCTCTGAAACTTAGGTATCTATGTACCAACCACCAATTGCATAATTTTTTATAATACAACAATTACAAATTTCTCCCAAAAATTATGATATTCCTTATCTACATAACAGATGTGTTCAGTGTGTGTATTAGGGAAGTGAGTTTAATTTGAGTTCTAGCTAGAACTCCATGTTGTCACGTAACGTAATGCTAGAAGGCATCGCAGATGGCAGAGGCAACTGACTGAATATGGATATTTATGGAAATACAGTATTCTGCACTTATAACTTACCTTTCCACAGGCGAACAAACCCATCATCTCCAGAAGAGGCAAGAATAGTGCCAGTTATATTCCAACACACCCTCCATACTGTACTGTTGTGTTCTTCAAACTGAGCAACTGTGTGTATATCAAATCTGGTAAATGCACTCTGAACTGCGCTGTCCCTGAAATGTGAAGTACCATACACAGACCACACACACAAACATACATTCTGCACAAAATAAAATGGTTTATACCACACATTGGAACCAAGATCAAAACCAATTAATTCACATATATACACTCTTGGGATTTTAAATACAAACATCTGGTTCACCTGTGATAAACTATGACTAAATGGATAATATTATGTACAGTGCAACCTTCACTAACTGTTCCCATATGCATAGTTTTCCTGTGAATATTTTTGATTTCATCTGGTATCAAAAAATCACCCATTTAAGTCAGATGTACTGCACATTAAGTGTGTTTTCCTGAGTCAGTCATTCAGAATTCTTGGTCCTGACCCACAATATTCCCAGAACGATCTTTTCTCAGATAAAGGAAGCCACCATAATATGATGCTTTTGGAATGTACATCAGTAAGTCAAGATTAACTTACAAAATGTTGCCACAGTGTTAATAACTGTTTAGTGGTGAGAGGGATAGAGAGACTTAATTGTAAGGTGGCAAAACTGTGAACAGTGTACTACAGCTGTTAGTACGGTACTGTACTGCATCATTCTGTTTAATCCCCTTTGAGTTGAAAAAATATAGTTGTGTGACTCAGTGTTATCATTCGTGTCGAACATGGTTAGGAAATCACCGAAGCCATGTTATTTTAAAAATGTGAAATACTAAACAAATTAAAAAAAGCATGGACAATCACAACCACTTTCACACAGTTCTTATGGTTGTGGATGGCTCCATTGGTGTATGAGGTAAAAACATTTTGCGCTTATGGACAACTGTGCCACTCACCTGCAAAACACATCACCTCTACAGAAAGTAGACTGCAAAAGCATGATGCCCTGCATGAGAATTGGACATGGCTAGATGGCGCAACAATGTTACCTACACTCCTTTTGAATGTGAGCTTGCCACACTTGGTGTAACCAGCACAGACAATCTGTGTGATGATTGTGGGGGTGTGACCAGCAGCAGTAGGGAAGATGAAGAGGGAAATGAATGTGACCCTGAACAAGTGGTGAGGTCTGCCAAGGCCCATTATGCTTACAAATCTGTTAAATCCTTATATGCACACCATTTTGGTGACTGTGACAACTTGCAATTATTGTGTCTGGAATGTAAGGTACTGAATGAAAGAGATGGCAATTTTTGGAGGGAGGGGACATTTGTTTATTATTTTTGTAGACCTAGGTACAAAATGAACACCTTTATTTATTTTTTTTTGTTTCCATGCATTTCTGACACAGTCAATGCTCTTACTCCAATTGTCGTTTTCCCAAATTTATCATGTCTTTGCAGTCCCTTCAGAAATGATGGAAGTACTTGATACAACCACTAAGTATATAAGCACAAATGAAAAAAGACAAACAGTTTGCATGCAACCAAAAGACTTATTTTCCTGTACCATTCAGAAGGTACACGGATCATTGTCAGCTGTACTGTCAAGCTCTTAATTAATCATCATGTGCCAGTTCAGATCCTTATTGAAAATGCTTTGGTTACTACGAAATTAAGAACATCCACTGCACAGTCTAATAATTATTTGCAACTCTAAATGAATCTCATCTGATGTCACTCACACAGCTTGAACTAAAACTTCTGTTTGGGTCTAAGCTAATTTATTCTAAAATAATTAAAAGCCCTATAAATGACTGAAAATAATAACATTAGAAGGACCTTTAACTGCCCCAATCTTGCAAGGAAGTAAGGTTTCACAGCTTCACTTTCAGAATGTTTTGCACTGCTGATCATATGAAATGCAGTCAAACAGGTAAACATTCCTGTAACTTCGATAATCCCCTTCAGAATGACTGTTACCATGTGCCAGTCTACCTGCTGATCTGAGATCTTATGGCTCAAAGCTTACTAGGTAAACCACTTCCTTTTGACTTTCTCATTCAACAGGAAATTCTTATCTTATGGGGCACGGCATTCAGCAAGTTGTGCATTTTATCGTCATTACTAGTAGTGACTCTAGGCTTGCTATCTGTTAAGACATTTCTTGTTATATGTAACTAACGTGAAAGAGAATAATTAACTGTGAAGTCAGGTTACACACTTGGCTTCAATGATGTGATTTATAACAGCCTTGGTTTACTCTATACACAAACCAGTAGTAATATTCATCCATGCTCAGGAATAAAATACTTACATTACAGGCTTCAAAGTCATAATCCGAACATTATTTGTAGCTATCGCAAGAAGATGGTAACTACGACCCAGATTTGGCGCAAAAGCGATATCATGAACAGCCTCAGTTACACCTGTTAAAGTTTCAGTCTTTGACCAACGGCGAGAATTTTCACTAAATTCATAAATAAATACTTTTCCTCCATTAGCAGTGTTTGAATCATCACTCCCAACTGCCAATACTGGGTGATGTAATCTGCAAACACATTCAGAACTGTAAGTATACTACTATGTATAATTTAAAATCTTACATACAGAGCCTGACAGAAAGTCAAAATGTGCAGGCAGGTTTAAGCTTTTAAATACTTGCATTGCTAAACACAAATGCATGTAGGAAAACACACCTATAAATTAATTTTATACATTTAGGCAACAATGAAATTTACTGCATTTTAATACATGCTACAAAGTCTGTTTTATTTTGTACAAAATGCCATTTATTTGATTATTTTATCTGTTTTTGTTCCAATGACATTCATGTTTTTCATAAGCTAAAATTCAAAAGTTTAAATATACACCTGGGCAGCTGAAAGTTAAGTAATCTCAATAGAGATACAGGTTCCACTAAAAGGGTCAGTTTATGTTAATGACATAAAACATCCTTCATTCACACCTACCACCTAATACCATTTAACCCTTCAGCAAACCGTCTGTATATAAAAGGACCATTATTCAATGGACGGCAGAGTTTTAAATATTTACCCCCAAGGATGTAAGCTTATACCAAAAATCCTCTAAATATGAAGAACTGTAAAATTTATATGCAAAACAACTGATAATGTATTCAGCAATGTATACAAATTGATATTAAAATGTTTCACTAATGAACTTCATACAGTCATTCAGTGAGTGCAATACTTTACTGCCATGAAATCAAATAAGCAAGGGATTTACAAGCAGAAACTTCATAGTTTTTCAGCAAACAGTGCAGAATTTGGTTACAAATGTTTCTTTCTCTCTTCACTCAAAAAACTTTCACATGTAAAGACATTATTAGCAGACACTCCAAGCAGAAAAGTGGAACATAATTACAAGGATAATAACAGGGGTTGCAGCCAATAACAAGGGATCATTCATACACCAACTACAGCTCTGTATCTCGTCTATTAGCGGACAACCCTTATCCACTAAACTCCATAAGATAAGCAGAGACATATGACCACAGACAGAATATAATGCACACAGTAACCTCCAGAGCACATAACCTTAAGCCTAGGTCAAAAAGAAATGGAGCAGAGAATAGCAACAGAATCAGCAATAACGTTTTATATACACAAATCACAAGCTTAGAATCTCTATTTTCAATCTGGGTACAGAATGTTCACGTAGGTTGAAACAGTGCCTGACACGGTGAATTGCAAATCACAACATGAACAGTGATACCGCTTCTAGTTACACAACTGACGGCTTCATGACAGATGTCATTTAGAAGCAAATTGTAACACTGACCTAAAGATGAAAACACAACACTTCACACAGAATAAGAAATCTGTGAGCTGGTGCCTGGTGACCTGGGCAGGCTAGGCACACTTTATGTATGTAGTTAACGTGGAACCCCGTGACCAGAAAAGGCAAGACACATCCATTTATGTAGTTACCACGGAAACCTGAAGAATTTGTGTGTGTATGTACATCATACTTTAATTGTAGTGTCCATAGTCAGTGTGCAAACCCGAATGATGAGAATGTTTGCATACTAAACTGTGTTACTCTTGCCCAGTGACCCTTTACATAGTTACCGCGGAGATCTGAATATGTGTGTATATGTATATTATACTTTCACAGCGGCACCTGAAGTCAGTGTGCAAACCTGAGTAATGTATATGCACACTATACTGTAGTATAAGTGCCTAGCAACCATTTATGTAGTTACCACTGAAACCTAAATTAGTGGTGTCTGTTATATATCACCTATGCTTCCATAAGACTTAATTCTATGTAGTGGCATCTCCTGTCATCTAGTGGTGTTCCGTGAAACTCAAACATTCAGCCTAGTGACATTACCTGCCACCTGGTGGCGGTCTGTGAAACTCCAATATGAGAATGTGAAAGGACTGACATTCCTAAGCATATACATGACAAAATAATCACAAAAAACAATGCTGCAACAAGTAGTAAATCGAGTTTATATATATATATATATATAGAAAATTTACAACTGGACAGACAAGTATCCTCGCTGTGTTTTCTGGGAGGCCGCAGATAGAATCAGCTGATAACACAAGGTATCTAAACAACCAAAGATGCAGGAAATTATGAAACTGATATGATATGAGCAAATAATTAATAATTAACAATAATTAATGGCTCCACCACAAAATATTTTCTCTTGATGAAATTCAAAATGTTCTTTGCCCCTCTTGCCGGTCCTTCACTGTTTGTTATAAAACCAGATCAGACCATTAAATTTTCCATGAAAAACAAAAGCTATTTTATAAATAAATTAGTTACTTTCACAAAGAAATCATTCTAACCTGTTGAAAGAAGGATTCCAGCTGAGACAACTGCATGGAAGTTTGCAAGACACCTCATGCTGTAATGTCCATTGACTAAGGTTCATAACATCAGGAGCTTCATAAATTCGCACAACACCATCAGCTGAGCAGGTAGCCAAAAGAAGTCCCAAGGATTTTGGAGCAAACTTTACATCTGTAACGGAAGTTCTTGAGTCCACGAGGTTGGTTCTCCGAACCCAATGTCTCATCCCACGTTCACCAGGCACTGAACCTTCACCAACTGCAATGTGACAATGTGACTGGTATACAGCCAGTTCTGCCTTCAAGAAAATAACTCCCACATATTTTGTGGAATATTTCAGAAGGTGCCGTGCAAGGTCTGGTTCTAAGCTTCATCTGTTCTCACAGACTGTTCTATGAAGAAAAGTGACTTGAAGTGCAGGAGAAAAAGGATTTTAATTACAGGCATAAGCAGGCTTCCTGTGTGATAATGCTTCTACCACAGCTGTCATGCTTAAGGACAAGATAAAAAATACTCTGTGCACATGCCACATATCAAGACTAATGTCTGGTATTCTGTAGTTACATTATGCAGAGGTCAGCAACAAACTGCAGGGGCAAGTATGCATGTACTGGTACTTCAGCATCCACCTTTTTCGTCTAAAGTTCACAGCATATGGCTAAACAGCAATCCCACTTAATGCATATTAATAATGTTATGAAGTTTAGAATCTTAACTTTTAAATACAGTTGCAATTCCTAATTTTTTCCAAATTCATAACACACATTTCATTACAACTAACTTCATGCTAGTCAATGAATAAGCTGTTCCAAGACAGTAACTATCATACATTATGTAACATACTGTAACGCTACTTACCAATTTCTTCCCACACAGCAGCAGTGCGATCAAAAGAACATGTAGCAAGCACTTGTCCAAATTCAGGATGGGCCCATGTTACTTTCCAAACTGATCCACTGTGTGCCTTCCAGCTTGCTGTGAGATGCCAATTCTCATGTTCATCCTGGTCCCACACCTGCAATCAATAAATTAAAAGGCACTTTGGAGACTTCTATACTCATGCAGTAGCATCCTTTCTGGGAAGCTCAGAGGCACTCATCTGGTCAAATATGACTTTTATGGAACATGAGAGATCAACACTATCTTCAAAACAGCATACCACATCATACCATACTTCTTTATGACTTCTTTTCATATTACCCCGCCATCTATTTCTAAGTCTTGCATGGGGTCTTTTTCATTCAGGATTTCAAAATAAAACGTTTACATCTCCCCTTGACACACATCTTTCCTTGACTTAATGACTCTAATGGTATTTGGCAAAGAGCACAAACTATGAAAGAACATCATACTTATGCCTTCAGTAATCCTGTTTTGCATCTGTAAGGTTCTAGGTTCAAATTTCAGGTCAGGGGACCAGCAATGCTGACGGGACCAGCAGTGCTGATTGGGGGGTTTCATAATTTACTTTCATCTTTAAAAAAACCTAAAGAGTACATTAAATCATACTGCGGCAATTTCTTCTGATTTATTATTCACTAATTATCCTCCGATTTAATCCTCTGTATAACATAACATTACATAAGTCACATTCACCAAATGTAAATACGTTTTCCAAAGAATTACAGGAGGAAATAATAACAACTTTTAATGACAGTCATAGGAACTGTATGCCCAAAACCAAGAGAACAGTTCAGACTAAGCAGATAAACGAACCGAAGGCGCGTCAATTTTATGTTTTTGGCAGTTTCCAACGTGAGAGAGAGGGCTAACACGTCTAGCTCTGGGATCGAATGATACCCTTTTGTTTACCTTAACAAACTGATCACTGGAACATGTTGCCATTCGCTGCCCGTAAAAGTCATACGCCACATCATGGATGAGGTCCTTGTGTTCTGCATTAATGCTCTGCGCTTCGAACATTGCACTTACTGCACCACCTCGCAATTGCTTCGCGCTTTCAAACTACAAGTTCAGTCGCAACGCCACCATCACTCTTCGAACCACCGATCATCGGCCGGCCACACTGCCTTGGAAGGTCACGTGCCGGGAAACACGGATTATCAGTGACCAGCGATGAATGGCACAAGGTAGTTCCTCATCCGGCATGGGCGCTGCAGTCGTACTGTCAGAGAGAGATGATTGCCTCACGTCTTCCTGCGCGTCTACCTTTTCGTGGCTGTGGAGTAACGGGAGCGAGATACTGGCAACCATGGATCAGAGTTTTGCTACACAAGCATATCACAAGAAAATACGGGTACGACGCCAACACCAGAAACGGGCACAAGGAAGGAACAGCGGGTGTCCCAAATTCTGGGGTGCAGCCAAACTCGATATTCCTTGGCAGTGTTTTACTTCAAGTCAAAACGAAATATCACCATTCCATACGCAAATACACGCCCATGGACAACAGATCTCGGGTAATCTGTGGTACCGGGTAACAACATTAAGCTCCGCATAATCAAAATACACGGCAAAGATCACAACTGGATAGATGAAATGAGACTGCTTATTCTCTTGAAGGCGAAGGCTCTACGGGCCCGAAACGTCGCTAAATTACTTGGCCAACGACATGGTGTCACATCCTACAAGATCTGTGGTCTTCTATCACGCTAATTTACAAACAACATACACTGTTCAAAAGATTGGAGATATTACTTTTATACTCTCAATATATATTTTCTCTGACTATGTGGTGAAAAACAAACATTTATTTATTACAAATAACCAGATTCATAACCTTCACACGCGAGCTAAAACTAATTTACATCCACCCACAGCTCATCTGACTAAGTTTCAGAAGGGAGTTTACTACTCCGGGATAAAAATTTTTAACAACCTTCCCCGTGAAATCAAAGATCTGACCAACGAACCAATACGGTTTCGGAATGCTTTAGGAGG
>Ga0209755_10007000_pt1 | contig 12314 bp, 7 predicted proteins | sample TergutCo191P1_FD_187301 | JGI IMG/M metagenome (GOLD analysis project Ga0209755, IMG submission 187301) | Cornitermes sp. P1 segment gut microbial communities from Petit-Saut dam, French Guiana - Co191P1 (SPAdes) (version 2) | ecosystem: Host-associated > Arthropoda: Insects > Digestive system >... | reverse complement strand
TTCCGCTGCTGACCAGTTGCCATAGAGGAAGAAGTTGCTGATGCCGTCATCCTCATACTGCCGGGAAGTCTGGTTTGCAGGGGAGGGTGTCAGCTTGAGCTTGCCCGCGAGGAGCTTGTTGGCTTCCTGTACGGAGAACTTTGTCCGTCCAAAGGCTTCCGCGTTTCCGTGCTCGCCCCGGAACATGACGTAATTGATGTTATTGTCGCCGTTAAGGTCGTATTTTGACCTGTTGCCGTTCCAATTTTCCGGTTTCAGAAGGAACTGGGCAATGGCCTGTCCTTCCATGTAGCCCGCTTCGTCCGCGTCTGTGCCGACAAATGCCGCTTTATCGTAGGAATTGATTACATTGTTCGAAACCTCGCGGTTGAAGAAAATCACCGGCAGTTTGGCGCCTTTTGCCAGTTCGATGATGTTCATGGCAGATTCGTCCGAGCCTGTTGTGACGATGTTGACAATCAACAGTTTTGAACCCCGGTTAATGGCTGTCTGGACCATTTGGGTCTGCGTGGTCTGGCTGTTGTTGCTGTCGTGATGGGTTACTTTGATCTGGGGCAATGCTTTGGCTTCCTCAACCATGGCATTGCGAACGCTGGCAAGGAATGTGTCGCTGAACGAATACCAGAAAACATCCACTTGCAAGGATCCATCCTTTTCGCCTTTTGCGAATACCGATACACTCACCATTGTGAGCATTAAAACGATGACAATAGCTTTTTTCATCTATTAAATCCTCCAAAAATATAATTTAGGTTATTATATCACGCGTATTTATCTTTTGTAAAGGCAGATGTCCCCTGATTTTGGAGTTCATTATCCCCTTGACCGCAGCGTAAAATATCTACTATTATAAGTGCAACATATTTTTAATTCGCCTATTGGCTGAGGCTTTTCCAAAACGAACCGAGTTTTGCAAAGGGCTCGACACTTTTCAGCATAGTTTTCATGTATTTTTATACTTTTAGGGGTATAGGCATATGTCCATAACTATTGATGATGATATGTCCCCGGACATCCGGCACGTTATTTTCCGGAAATGTACCCCTTCCTGGGAAATGCCCGAGGCGGAGCACCCTGTCTGCAATATGACCTACCTGACACACGGAAAAGCCTGTTATACCGTCAACGACAGGACCATTGAACTGAAAGAGGGCAACCTGCTGGTACTTCCCCGGGACTGCGTCCGCAAGGGTTTTACCTACCCTGACCAGCTAATGCACTGTTTTTCCGTGGATTTTTACCTGAAAAACACCAAAAATGCGGAACTCGTCCCCCCTTTTCCGCTCCTCTCCGAGCCGGGCCGCCAGGAGGATATAATCCATTTGCTGCACGAGCTGTCCTTTTCCTGGGTGGGGAAATGGCCGGGCTACAATATCAAGTGCAAGGGCCTGTTTTTGCAGATTCTCCACCGGTTTTTGGAGCTGATTGTCTATAAAAGCGATGCTTTTGCCGGGGATTTCCGCATTACCAAGGTGATTCGCTACATTGATATGCACTACCCGGAGCATATATCAATCACGGAAATGGCCAAAATGGTGGGCCTTAACTCGACGTATTTTGGTGGTCTTTTCAAGCAGACAATGGGGATGAGTTTTTGCCGCTACCTTATCCAGAGCCGTGTCAAAAACGCGGAAAATATGCTGAATTCAGGCGAGTATAAGGTCGGCAATGTTGCCGAGGCCTGCGGTTTTTCCGATGTGTCGCATTTTTACAAGCTTTTCAAGCGGGTAAAGGGCTTCCCGCCCTCCCACAGCCTCCCCAAAAAATTCTAGGCAGCCGCTAAGGCAGCCGCCACGGCAGCAGCCGCCAATTAATCAATGTAAAATAATTACTTGAATTGTGAATTATATATATTTATAAAAATTGATTTGTCATAGCTTAATATATATATTATCTTATAAGTATATCTATATTTTGGAGGTTTTTTGTGAAAAAATTCATTAAAATTTGTGCATCTGTGTTCCTGGTGGCTGTGATGGCTCTTTCCCTGATTGGGTGTCCTGATGAGGCTGGAGGCGGCAACAGCGGCGGCGGTGATGGTGACATTTCATTTACTCGTATCAGGTTTGAGCGAGCCGCTAACTCAAGTGTATCTACAAATGCAACGCGGGGAACCCCTGCATCTACGCCCGGTGCTGCTAAGGCCGGCTCAATTTCTATCCAAATTAATCCGGAAGAAGAAGACCTTGTTGTTCGGAATCCTGTATTCTCTGTAACTACAGCCCCCGCATCCGGCGTTAAAATACAATACGCGGTCAATAATTCAACTAATTTTGGCGGCGTACCGGCAAGCATTGCAGACGGGGACGTTCTGTGGGTAAAGGCTACAAGCGGCAGTACAGCCCTGTACTGCAAGATTAATGTTAAGGTGGGTAGAGTAGGTGAAGGTAGCTATATAGAAGGTATGGGTATTCCCGATCCTGAATTTATGGCTAAGTATTCTTACTATGTATTCCCCAATCTTGCTCCCGATGAACTGTTGACCGAGGATAAACTTCCTGACCCTAGCCACTGGAACACTGCCGGTGAAGTGGGTGGGCATAAGCACGCATATCCGGATCCCTTCCATTTTGCCAACGGCAACCGGGTTACAAACCTGAAGGACTGGGAAAACCGGCGCAAGGAAATGAAATTGATAATGACATATTATCAAAAGGGCCGGGTTCCGTCTGTTGGCAAAGATGTGTTGGAAATAACCTTGAGCGGCCAAAATAACAGGGATGTCTCGCTTATACATAAAGCCAGCGGCAGAACAGCAGAAGGCTCCTGTGCCATAACCGCAAATCCTAGTGCGACAATTTCTGCAAATTATGGGAAATTGGGTTACAATGCGGATATTACTCCCGCCCAGCCTGTAGGTGCCGGCGACAATATGGTTTTAGCAGGTACTGCTATAGCCCTTTCACGGGGGGCAATTGAAACCCTGTATGGGCTTCCTGCCAATACCATGACTCGCGACAGTGCAGGTGCATGGAACGCGAGTATTGTATTGACGATTATTGAAGGCGTGGATGACAGCGGTGAAATGCAGTATTTCCATCCTACTCCTGCCGAAGACCCCGAAGGGCCACGGAGTTGGTTTACTACCAAAGGTGCCTTGTCTGGTACGGGTATTTCAACCTGGGGTAAATTTACACAAGCATTGGTCTTTGCCGAAGGGCGGAATGGCTCCCGTTTCGGTTGGGCGAATATTGGGGATTCCGGGGCGGTTGGCGCGGCTATTGAACGCTTTATTTCACCAGCCGGTTTTCGCATGGATATAACTGCCCAGGAAGCGCTTAGCTATTCCGGGTTCAGCCAGGCGGAAATTGATGCTATTGGCCTACCGGCTAATTTAAAAAACACAAAAACCGGTACTTCTCCCCGAGGCAGCGGAACCATGAATTACGGCTGGCCTGTTGATCCAGCACCTATTGGGCATATTGGTGTAGTCACCAGGGATATGGTAGGTTCTTTAGGAGGTTATCAGGATTTCTGGGGCTATCCATACTACTTATGGGGTATAGTATCCGGAAATAAAATGTACGGCGATCATACAAGTATAAATCACACATACACAACCAACACCGCCGACCGTATGGTTACAGCCCGCGGGCGTGTAGTACGGGGATGGTCACCATATTTGGATGCTTTCTATCCTGCTCCCGCTGCAGGTAATAGCACGGCAATTGCAGGAGCACAACACACCAATACCAGGGTTCCCTATGTTGCAATATGGTCACCGCATGAAAACTGGTCTGGTATTCAGAACACAATACAAGCGAGAGGCGAGAATCAATACGATTGGCAAAACATAACATTCCGGGGCTTCGATGATCTGCACAATGGTATGGATCTTGACTTTGCGCGCGGTCAAAGCGGTCGTGGAGTGGAAGGTTTCTGCTGCACCATGCCTCATGATACTTATTTTGCAAACATGCTTCTGGCTCCCTATGGTTCACAAATCATCGCAGCAGGCAGCGCACAGATGAGAACCAACCAGCCGTCTACCCAGGCAAACTGGATGATCACCGATGAAATTTACAAATTCTACGGCGAACAGGAATATTTTGAGGAACATGGGGCATGGATAGAAGATCCGGAATATCCGGGTTCCGGTTTGTATATGGGCTGGGATAAATATATTTGGCGCAATCTCCACGATCTCCATTGGGGCGGTCATGAAGGTACGCAGTCCGGCGTAAACAGCACGTTGTCAGAGCATCGCGCCCGGATATTCAAGGAAGAAGATTACGGAACAAATATTGCTAAAACCAGCCTGCACCTTGCGCAGCTTCGTACACCGTTTTTCCCGGTTGACGATCCTGTTACCTATTTGGGCGACTACCACAAAATGGACTGGGGCCGGCCTAAGGGCGGCTTAAAATCAACAGCGGATAGTGTTGCCGGAGCCAATGACAGCCAGAATCCTACTATTGCAACAAGGATTCAGCGGCGTGTATACCCCATTCTGAAAGATTATTTCATGGGTGAGGTATATCATGCAGTGCCTGCGGTATCAGGTACTCCGCATGGAACATATCACGACGAGGTTAATGCAAATTATACGCCTACCGGCCCCAAGTTTAAACCTATGGATTGGCGCGGATTGATTGACAAACCGGAGCCATTGGAATAGTCCGTTATTCCGGCTTGAAATGATCATGGATATCGGGCATATATTTAAATATATGCCCGTTTTTTTATTATAATGGATGTAAGGAATTATTATGATACAGCGAAAATTTATTTTTGGTTTAACAATGCTGCTGCTGGTTACAGCGTCTTCATGGGCGCAGATAGATTTTAGTTCATGGGGTCGGGTAGTCATTACGCCCCTGGCTTTTTCTGATAAATACTCCTCAGTATCCGCCGCAACCTCAACATGGAGTGACGCGCCATATATCAGTTTCTCGGCAAATGGGAAAGCGCCCAGCGGGAACATCGGCTTTAATATTGATTTTGACTTTGGGTATAACCTGAATGCAACCGGGGACGGTGGCAGTTACAATATAGTCGGGGATAACGCCAAAGTCTGGGTCTATCCTTTGGGCTTGCTGGTACCCGCCCAGTTTAATATGCTCAAGCTGGTTGCGGGCAGGTTTAATGAAGACGAACTGCGAGGAAAGGTCGGCGCTACTGAATTTGGATCATGGATTTTACCTAACGGAAGCAAAGACGAAGATAATATTTTCAATCGCTTTAAAGCGTCAGCAGGGGCTTATGTCAGGCTTGAACCGTTGAAGTGGCTGGATTCTTCCTGGAACGGCCTGACCCTCCATGCGGCTTTTGGCTCCAATTTTCTTGGCGCTACCGGAAACAGGCTGCGGGCTATCCTGAACCTGTACAATAACGAGGCCAATGATACGAATCAAAATCCCGGCGGGTATTATGAGGATTCTTCTATTTATAATTTAAATGGCGGTGAAAACCGGGATACTACCGCAATGGATGTATTCAAGGCAGGGCAGTACGCCCTGGGCTACCGTATACCGCAAGTGGGACTTATCCGTTTTCAGTACTTGGGTAATAACCGGAATGTGTGGCGGCTGCGTTCCCTTCCAAGCGGAGCTATTTCAGATCAGGATGATGTTGAAAGACCCCTTGTAACCGGAATAGATGGCGGTACCAGACTAAAAAACGCAGATGTTATTGAATTTGCGTTCCTGTATGATGGCGATTTAAACGGTGACGGTATCAGTGATTTAAAAGTGGATGCCGGAGTGAAGCTGCCCATGGAATACACATCGACCGGAGTATTCGAAGTTATTCCGACTATCTATTTTGGCAGGCCTGAAGGCTCGCTAATGAGCACAAAGGATGAAAAGTATTCAGTTCAACTGCCCACGGTTGTCTCCCTGGGGATAAACTGGACCCCATCATTTCATAATGAGCTGAACATCATAGCCCGTTTTGATTGTTCTTTTGGAGGGAAGATAGAAAAAATCAGCGCCGGTAATCCGTCCCTCAATGAAACAGGCGCTTCATTCAATGCATGGCTGGTTCCTTCATATAAAGTTACTCCAAATATTAAAGTGGGGCTTGACCTGGGCATGGAAATTAAACAACCGGATAATTTAACCAGGGATGGCACACAATATAATGATTTTCTTGGCTTTAAAGAAGCAAAACCAACTGAATGGAATGATTTTGGTTTAGCCCCCTGGGTAGAGGTGAACGTAGGCGGAGGCAAAGTACGAACCGGAGTGGTGGTTATGCTTCCCGGCAGTCCGCGTTTTAAAACTGATTCAACAGCAGGCAGGGTAAATTACAAATTTAAAGGGGATCCGGTTATCTCAATCCCCATTTCCATAACATATAGTTTTTAATAGCATAGGAGGAAAGTTTTATGGCAAAAAATATTAGTTTACTGTTATTCGCTGTAATGGCGGTGTTTCTGGTATCCTGCCCGAATGATTCAGTATATAATTATCAAGAGCAAACAGTTATGTATAACATTTCTGTTTTTCCGGCTCCTGTAAACGGGAGGATTGAATTCAGCAAAACCAAAGCGCAAAAGGGTACTGCAGTCAAAGTATATGTACTGCCTGATCCAGGCTATATAGTAGATGAAACTAACCTGAGATTCAGAAATAAAGGTAAAACCGGTGAAACGCCGATAATGATACCCAAGAGCAATGCGTATTTCTGGAATTTGGAAGTTGAGAATTTTGATATTGAGGTTTCTGTACAATTTGTAGCAAATAACACCCCCAATACTTATACGATTTCTTCTGACAGGGATATTAAAAATGGTTTTGTTGTACCCAATATCTCCCGCAGCAGCACCGGAGATACCATACAGGTATACCTTTTCCCCAAATCCGGCTTTGTGTTAAAGGACGGATCATTGAAGGTTTTAGATGCTGCAACAAAGCAGCCCATGTCGGGAGTAAGCGTCTCTGCTGTTGATTTTCCCCCTTCATTTACAATGCCCGGTCAGAATGTAATTATCAGCGCTGAATTTGAAACAGCTGATTTTTCCGGCTTGTTATCCAATGCCCAAAAAAATCTCCGGGCAAGTCAATATGATGCTGCTGCGGATTATTATGCGGAGGCATATAAAAAGCGTTCAGGCCAGCCTGTAAATGAAGTGAATGAAGTTATTTTCTATCATTCTCTGGCGCAGCTTGGTGCTATTTTACTGGACAATCAGGTTCGTGAATTCCTGGGTACGGGAAAAGAGCGTCTGCATTTTGAAAAGATACCTGTATCTTTGGATGACTGGATAGCGGATATTGACAACGGCTGGCCGGGTTTAGAGCAGGATCAGTGGTTCAGGAGATGGAAAGGAATTGATTACAGTATTAACGACAATAATCATCCTAAAATCGAAGACGAGGATTTTGACAACACGGATCTTAAGGAATCCAAGGGTTATATAGTCGGATACCCGCCCTTATGGTACCCTCAGCCGGATATGATCACTGATGATATAATTACTCCCCGGATTCAGGTGCGGACTGGCGTAGACAGGGAAAATTCTGTAGACAGGCCCAATGGCGGATTTGCCGGTTCATTTGCCGATTATAGCCTTATTACCGGTACAGGATACAGAAATACCCGGCAAAAATTATCCAGTATTGTTTTTTGGGTTTTTCTCAGCCAGAATCGCGATATTGGGGCTATAAATAACTTTTTAGAGAAAATAGAGGTTCGCCTTCTTGGAACCACATTTGAGTCTGCCGCAACCATAGCAGCAGAACTGCCTGCAAACGCAAGCGTACCTTTATATCCAAATCTAAAGAACCGTTTTGATTTGGAAAAATATTACGGCGCTGGAAATTCTACAGTGGGTAAGGCAGAATTGGATTACATTTTCGGGACGCTCAGGGCATTAAAGGCATCAATTCTGTATCTTCGGACTTATGACTGGTCCATTGATCTCCGTCCCTGGCTGATAGATGACATTAAGCCCGAAGATGGCTTGGCTCAAATTATGTCTGCCGCATTCAGGCTTGCCCGGCCAAACAACAACCCTGAGTATGAAAAGTATTGGAGTAACTCTGATTCGAGATCCAAAATACTTCCCTTGCGAAATAAATTTATGACCATACGAACCGCCGGTAGTATGTCCAAAGCAAAAGACGAGTTTTCAAAAGCATTGACCATGCTTAAAAGTTCCCATGATTATTGGCATGGAACTACAGTTTCAGGCGGCAGCGTTTATTCCTCACAGGGCAAGGCAGATTTTGCCTGGGCAAAAGACGGGATAAGCGCCGCAAAAACCGCGCTGGACGGCAATGGGAATTTTTATTTCCCCAAAAAATTCCCAAAACAAGGCCAGGCATGGCCTTCAAATGCCACAGCCGATTATGCGATTAATATGGCGGCATTCTTTACTTCTGGTGCATTCGATTTGATTAAACTCCTTACGGTGGAACGTACTTTAAGCGGCCAGAATGCCCCTTCAATGTTTAAGATTCCGTGGTATGACCCGACGGATTTGGAACAGGAGGCCATACTCCTGCCAGGCGATGCAGTGCGTGTAACGGCAGCCATTCCCAATAGTGACCGAAGCACGGTAGAGGGTAAGGATTCATGGTGGGGGCTTTACAGCCTTGAGGTGAATACCGGTAACTTGCGGCAAATTTTCCCCAAGGGCTTTGAGCAGAATAAATACACGGGAAGGGACGAGAATAAAGCGTTTTTCTATGAAGTATTCCCGACTATACCGCTGTGGCCTGAACGTCCTACATATCTTATCGGGCCAGGGAGCGGCTTAAACAGAAGCGCTCAGGACTTGTACAAGTATTACCATGATCTCCCCTAAGCACCGGGTGAATTTATAATGTGACTTATATAGCCGTCCGGAAACCCGGACGGCTATTATATTCCTGAAAAGCAAATTAATGGCAGAGGTATTTATTATGTATAAAAAAATAATTTTCATGGTGATGTTAGTATTAGCTATGGTATTATCCTCATGTTCTGAAAAATATGATGACCCGTCTGATTATTTGTCAGTGCCTGCCGATGACGGAAAAACCCTGAAGACAATACACTATGTGGGGAAAAAGTGGAGGGGCATCAGTGTTCCTCCGCGAATTAATGGAAAGCGTGTTACCGAGATTGGGGATAATACTTTTGCGGATTTGGAAATCGCTATGGTTAACATCCCCAAGGGCATCAAGAAAATCGGCGCATGGTCATTCTCCGGTAATTTTATCACTGAATTTTCCATTCCCCCTACAGTTACCGAAATCAGTACCGGCGCATTTATGTATAACAGACTCTCCCATATCACCATCCCCAACAGCGTTCGCAAAATCGGCTACCGCGCCTTTTGTCAAAACCCGCTCACCCGCATAACCATTGGCAAAAATGTGGAACTTGAAGCGCTTAAAGGCTATGACTCCATTCTTGATACGGACTGGGCCTATTATGCCTTTGAGCTGGGCCTTGATGTTGAATTCGACGACTTCTACCGCCAGAATAACCGCCGCGCCGGCACGTATATTTTACAGGGCGGAGCCTGGCATTTCCAGCAGTAATCCTCCCCGCGCCTCCGCGTGAACCTCTTTCGAATTATTTCTCGCAGAGCCGCAGGGAACGCAGAGGAAGAAAAAGAAATACTATTCTAATAAACCATTAACAGTGCGAGTTATACCATCTTTCATTAATCCTGCTCCAAAATTTAAGATATAACCAAGTTTTGTATTTGTTAATTTTAAATATGTCAATAATTGTTTTTTATGGGCATTGTTTATTTTTTCTACTGATTTCAACTCTATTATAACTTTTCCTTCAACAAATAAGTCAACCCTGAAACCTTCATCGAAATGTTCGCCTTCATAATCAATGGGAATTGATACTTGTCTTTGAACAGACAGCCCTTTTCTTGCCAATAATTTCATTAGGATTACTTCATAAACACTTTCCAATAATCCAGAACCTATATCTATGTGCAAATTTACAGCAGTATCAACAATAATGTCACCGATTTCATTTTCATTCATTTCCATTGCTCTAATCCTTTAATCCTCTCCGCGCCCCCGAGCCTCCGCGAGAACCTCTTTCGAATTATCTCTCGCAGAGCCGCAGGGAACGCAGAGGAAGAAAGGGAATTGAAGTTACAACCTTCATCCCTTTATCCTCCCCGCGTCTCTGCGCCTCTGCGTGAACTTCTTCCCGACTTATTCCTAATACACCAGTTCCAGCATTTTTTCGGCGTAACGGATGCCGAGGCCTTCGAGGTCAGCGGCGCCGAAGTGGGTGTTGTCGGGCTGGCCCTGGCCGGTTCTGCCCTGGGTTAGGCCGGCAGAGCTTATAATCCAGGCGTTGGGGATAATCTGCTGGATGAGGGTGTTGTCGGTGTTCAGGTAGCCTCCGGGGCCGGTTCCGGCGTTCCACAGTTGCCCCAGCAGTATGGGGATGGAATTTGGCTGCAGGCCGAGGTCTGCCAGCATATCATCGTAGATTTCCTTGAGAATTTGATGCCAGGGGGCATAGGTCAGGCCGCGCCCGCTTTCGCCCTGGTGGACAATAATCCCCTTGATAATGCCGCCCTGCTCCTGGGCGAGTTTGGCATTGCTGACAATGGCATCGTAGATGCTTGCGTAACCGGCTCCTGTGTACCGGTTCCAGCCCTGCGTTTCCGTTGAGCTGGGCCTGTTGGCTTCCTTGCCTGTCGAGCCGGAGCTAAAATACGCCGCCCCCTGCGTTTTATGGAAAGAGGCCAGGGCAAGATCGCCATTGGCGACTGCAATTACGCCAATGGTTATGTGTTCCGGGGTGCCTGAAACCAGGGTGCGTCCAAAATAATCCGACGGCCCCAGCCCAATGGGGATGCCCAGGTAATTGGGGGACCCTGAATCCGGGATGATTAGCGGCGGTACCGCCCTGTACCACTGGCTATTAGCACGGTTTTCCTGGGCATAAATTCCCGCAACAACATTCAAAACCTTCCAGCGCTCGCTCACATTCGCCTTGTCCTTTACCCGGACTTCGCCCGGCCCCTGCATATTTGACTGCCCAAAAGCCAAATAAACGTGGATTTCTTCCTTTATTGCGGTAATTACGGTAAAATTGACAGTTAAAACCTGGGATTCGCACCCTTTGGCGCTGACAGTAATGGTAGCCGCGTGCTTCCCTTCAGCCAGGCCGGCAATGGGCACAACCGTAAAGGGGCGGGCATCATTGGCTGGAATGGAAAGGCTCTTGGCGCTCAGCCTAAAACTCCCCGCCTGCGGCCCGCCCAGCGAAACAGCCGCTTTTATGGCACTATTTCTGTTGTTTTGTACCTGAATCGTGCGGGGGCCAAGTCCTTCATACCCAACAAGGGTATCTGGGAAGGCGCAGGTCTTTGGGCTGAGTGACAACCCGCTGCCAGTTTCATTTGTCGATGGATTGCTGGGGTCAATGCACGCGCAGGCAAGCAGGCCCGCAATGATGAAGATTGACAGAAACCCAGTAAAACGGTAGCTGTGGCTGATACTGCCGGAATGATGCTTTTTCATGGTTAAACTCCTGGCATAAATATACTGAATTTTTTTGGCAATATTGGATTTTTTTGCTTGACAACCGGGGAAATTCTTATATATGATATAAGAAATTTCCTTTATTTCTGTAGTATTTACATTGTGGAATGTAGATTCAACGCTATATTGGTAATTTGAGAAGATAATCTATATCCTGGCTTGAGTTGGGAGTGGAAGAAATCTAAATTTTTTTGGAGGAAAATTTATGAAGAAAAAATTCCGATGGATCAGTATTGCGCTTGTTGCTGCAATGCTCGTAATTGGCTTGGTAGGATGCGAAGATAAGCCGAAACCCAAGCCGAAAAAAAGCGATTTGGCAGAGCTTACCGCTTTAACGATTGGTGCATTGAACACCAATACAGTTTCTTCTACTTTAGGGACTGTGTTAAAAAGTGAAGATTGGGATTCTGTCACTAACTTGGGCAGTGTACCAACTGCCAGTGTCGGGTCAATAGTTATCAAGACAACAGCCGACCTTGCAAAAGAAGTAAACCTGACTATAAGCAAAAGTGCGACCGCTGTCATGGCAAGATGGACAGGCTCTAACACTAGCGCGAAACCACAGGCAGAGGCGTTCACTATTGAGGCTGGTCAAGCCATTACCGGTCTTGCTACTGGCAACCACATTGTAGTTGAAGTAACTTCCCAGAGCGGGAAAGTTACCAATTATTATGTCATGCGCGTTACAGTACAGGGCCAGGATTCAGTATTGGGATCTGTCAAAATAGGCGAAGTAGTTGCTAACCTAGGTGCCAGCTCGGCCAGCTGGGACGCTGCTACGGCAAGCACCATTGCGCTGGTCAACGCCACAAAGACAGGCGTTCTTACCGCCGCAGGCAGCAACGCAAACGTCGT